>JGI24891J29808_1000471_pt1 | contig 22614 bp, 39 predicted proteins | sample FreactcultuFSWF8_FD_29808 | JGI IMG/M metagenome (IMG submission 29808) | reverse complement strand
GTGGCGATGCGCGGCACGTTCTCGAAGATGATCAGCTCAGGGGGATCGTCGGCCCAGGCCTCCAGCATCAGCCAGACGCCGCGCAGGGTCAGGCGGTTGAGAGCCTGGTACTTGTCGGTCTTGCTCTTGCCCTCGGCCAGCAGGCCGGAGAAGCCCTTGCACGGTGCGGACAGGAACACGATATGCGGACGCTCGCCGCCGGCAGCTCGGCGGATATCAGCGGGCAGTGCTTCGCGCCAGCCAGGCGGCGGCATGTGGCCGTGGAAGGCCAGGTACTGGTCCAGGTCGAACAAGTCCAGGGTAGTGGCAGGCACGCCCACCAAGCGGCCGAAATCCCGATTCGCCGCGGCGTCTACGTCGACGCTGCCGATGCAGCGGAACTTCGCCACCATGTTGCCCACGCGGGCGCTGGCCCGGCTGAAGCCGCGCGCACCGCCGCCGATGGCGCCGAACAGGTGGAAGTGGCGGATCTCGCGGACATCGTCGCCGATGCCGGTGAAGGTGTCGCGCTTCATGGCTTTCCTCCATGAGCAACACGCCAACGACGGCGCAACTCCATTGCCTCGATGGCACGCTCGCGGTAACCCATGCGATTCAGCTTATGGCCCAACGGCATCATGTAGGCATTCCAGAAGCGAACTCCGGGACCGCCCAGTAGGGCGCTGGAGTACATGCGCGAGCGCGTGTCATCCATGCGGAGCAACTGGGCGATCTTGCGCGCCACACGGCGCTTGCGCGAACTCACGCTGCCTCCCGCAATGCCTCGATCACGCCGTTGGCGATCCAGAACGAGGAGAAGGTGGGCGGGAGCTGGGCGGGCAACTGCTTGAGCGTTCCGAAGACCAGCGCGGTCTCGATGTGGCCCTCCTCGGCCAGCGAGTGCAGCCAGTTGATTGCATCCGAGCGGCCTGGCAGGTCCAGAACATCGAAGCGGTCCAGCATCAAGATCCGTAGGCCGGTCACCTGGGCGACGGCCTGGGCGATCATGGCGTCAGTGCGCCACTGCTCGGATTCCGAGAGCAGGCCATACGCCCGGCCGCCAGCGGTGATCGCCATATCGGCATCGATGTAGACCGAGGCCCAGCCGCTGAAGGCCGCCGAGGCGGTGAGGGCGCTGTTGATCGGCTTCAGTGCCTCGGCCAGCAGCTCGCCGGGGATGCCGTCGGGTGCGCACGCATCTGCCACGGCCAGCCACGCCTTGACTTCGTCGTGCACCTTGGTGGCTTGCTCGGTCAGTTTGTCGGCTGCGTCCAGGGAACGCTGGGCAACAGCGGCCGCCTCGATCTCTTCGGTCATCTTGGCCATGCTGGCGCGCAGGGTAGATGCGCGCTGTTCCAGCTCGGTGATACCTGCTGCATGGTCGGTCTCGAAATCGGTCTGCGCTTCCAGCTCGGCCAGGCGTTGGTCGGCACCGGTGGCGGCGTCGAAATCACGCTTCAGGTTCTTCACGCGGTTCTGCAGCACCTCCAGGCCGCGCTCGTACTCGGGCAAGGAATTCTTGGCTTCGATGTCGACCTCGCCGACAGGCTTGATTTCGCCGTGCAGGTTCTCGTAAGCATCCAGGGCGACGTTCGCGGCCTGATAGGGCGCATCGGCCTCGCCGGAAGACGGCACGGGGAACACCTCGCGCAGGCCGTGCAGCGCATATGCCAGGTCATGCACCAGGCCCAGCGGGCGGCCGCCGACGGCGCGGGCGCGCATGGCAACGACCTCTGGCTCATACTTGGCCAGCTCCTCTTCGGCACGCTTCAGGTTGCCGCTGATGTCAGGGGCCTTCTTGGAAAGATCCTTCAGCTCGGCGCGGCGCTGCTTGGCCTGCGCCTGGGCATTGTGCTTGGCACGGGCCTCCCCGATCTGGCCATTGATCTGGTCGATTTCCTGGTGCACCTTGGCCACGTCCTCGGCGGTGTGCGCCACGGCCGGCACAGTCGGCTTCTCGGCCTTCCATCCGTCGCTGGCCACGCCACCCCAGTGGGCACCGGTGATCTGCTGCCAGGCCCCTTTTTTCTTCCGCGCCTCTTCAGCAGCGAAGTCCTTGCCGGCCGGGAAGCCGGTGCGCAGGAGTGGCATGACCGTGTTCACCATCTGCGGATCGAGGTTGCGCGCCAGCAGGCGCTTCTTGATTTCCTCGGGCGACAGCTTGGTGCCGCTGATGGCGAAGAGGAACGCGCGGCGCTCGTCATCCTTCATGGCTGCGAAGCGCTGGCCATTCAGGGCCACGCCGATAGCCGCGCCAGTGGGCAGACCATCCGAGACCTGGGACGCGCCCTTGGGCAAGTTGAATGCGTAGCTGCGGCCGTCATCCAGGCCGACCAGCACGCCGCCTTCCTTGGAGCCGGTATGCACCAGCGCGGGATATTCCTTCTTCAGCTTGGCACGAACGACCTCACCGCTGATGGCCATGCGTACCGCTTCCTGGATGCTGGACTTGCCCGAGCCGTTACGGCCGGCGATCAGGGCGACAGGGGTATGCAGTTTGATGTCGACGGAGCGTGCGCCCAGGATGTTGTCTACTTGCAGAGTGGTGATTTTCATCGCAATGCTTCCTTGTTGTTGTCGAGGTGGGCCGCGCTGGGCGGCCGTCCTGCTGGTTATTCGACTTGGTACTGGGCCTGCCCGGTGGCTGCCGGCGGATCGACTTCGCGGAAGTCCGGATCCTGGGTGCTGCCATCGTCGGGATCGTCCAGAGGCAGATCGCCGGTGCGGTCGTCGTCGTCACCGCTTTCAGCCGGATCACGGCCGGGCTCCGGGGTGAAGTGCTGTTCCAGAGCGCGCTTGCGGTTCTTCTTCGCCTGTTCCAGCTCGAACTGCTTCTTTTCGTCCGGCGGAACCAGGCTGATCTGCACATCGGTGTCCAGCAGTTCGGACAACTTGCCCACGTCATCGCGGTGCGTCCGGGCGCGGACGACGAAACCCATGGTCACAGCGCCCTTGTCCTGCAGCAGGAAATTCACCTTGTTGATCACCGAGTCGTTCAGCTTGACCTCGGACGGGCCGCCGGCACCGATATGCGCCAGGAAGACGTAGCCCTCCAGAGAGCCCTTGTGCGGGAAGCGCGGGAAGGGAAACTTAAGGTGCGGCAGGCGGGTGCCGCTGACCATGTCGGCCTGGTCGTCACCGGTATAGAACGAGGAGCGGTAGAGTGGGTGGAAGTGGTCGAGTACCTCGTTCTCCATGGGCGCGGTGATGCCGATATCACAGACGCTGTGCTCATCGCCTTTTTCGTCCTTTTCCTTTCGGATGTCGATGCTGGTGATGCGCACCATCTTGGTGTCGAGTTGGAACATTCGTTTCTCCGTAGTTGCGGGGTGATGGTGGGCGATCAGGCGGCCAGGCGCTGCTGGTGATCGAGAATTCCGAAGAAGACGACCTTGCAGGCGGCGACATCAATTGCGGCATCGTGAGCGTCTACCAGCTCCTGGCCAGTGAAGAACTTGTATGCCTCCGAGAGATTGGGAGGCTTCGGAGTCTTCATGCCCCGGGCGGCCATCTTCTCGCTTGGCGGCAAGTTGACGATGTTCTTTGCTTCTTGGCAGGTACAGAAAGCTGGCGCGGCCTTCCACTGATCGGCGAAAGCATCGCTGAACGATCCGTCGCGTTTGATAGCGATGCGCACGATCCGGTTATCGAATTGCTCACCATGCGCCACGCGATACTCCGTGGCCAAGCTCCACATGGACAGGAACAGGGGCAACACCACACGGATGTCTTGGCCGAACATGGCCGCACGCTCCGTGGTAATTCCGGTAATGGCCTCGACGTCTGCCGGGATAACCCAGCCTGCCGGCTTGATCAGCGTGTTGAGCGAGGCGAGCGAGCGGCGCGTATCAAGGTCTACTAGGTCGGCCGCAATTTGAATGATGTGCGGCTGTGATGGATCTTCGGAGGGCAGCTTGTATTCCGGAATACCAGTGGTCTCGGTGTCGAAAATGAGGGCAGTACGCATGGTGGTGGTCTTCCTTATTCAGCGGTGAAGGTTTGGCGCGGCTTGGCTGCGCGGGTGGTGCCGGTGGCGGCCGGCTGAGTGGCGAAGGCTTCCTTGCGCTCCCGGTAGAAAGCGCGCAGCTCTTCCTGCTGGGCCGGGTCACGAACATCGCTGATCAGGTCTGCGGCAACGTCCAGGACATCGGAATCGGTGGCCTTTTCGAGGGAGTCGCGGACCTTGGCGTAGGACAGACCATCGTCCTGGCCGCCGCCATCCTGCTGCTGGCCCTGGGTTGCCTGCTGGCTGGTCTCACCAGCAGGCCCGGCTGCCGTGCCGGTTTGGGCTGCCCCAGTTTTCTGCTGGGGACTTTCGGGGGAGTTCTGATTGCCCTGGTCATCGAATTCGGCAGGATCCCGGCGACCAGTGCCCTGTGGCATGCTCACCGACGCGGACGAGGACAGCTGGCCGCCCACCTCGCCGGTTTCTGGATCGACCTGGCCGCTGGGCGCGTCGTCTGGCAGGAACTGGAAGTCGCCGTCAATGATGCCCATGCCCTGGTCCTTGCCAGCTTCCGCCAAGCTGTCGATGGCGACAGCGCGCTGGAACTCGATCGACAGTGGCAGGTATTTGGCGAGACGCCGGATGACCGTCTTGCGGCCCATCTCGACGAAGTGATCCCACCAGGGGCCATCCTTTGGGATACGCTTGCCGGTCTTCTTGCCCCCGACCCATTCATCCTTCATGGCGGCCTGGCTGTTGCCGCGGATTTCCTCGACCTGCTGACGGCTCATGAACTCGAAGGCGTAGCCGCCACCAGTCAACTTGGCCACTGCGTAGAACCCGACCACTTCGCCGCGAGCGCCCATGGCCGGCGTGTGATTCAGCTTCTCGTCAATGCCATAGACCAGCTCGAACTTGTCGTTCTCGCAGACCTCGTGAGCGGCGATGCTCACGATCTGTCCGGAACGGCGGGCCAGGTCGATCAGGCCCTTGTAGCCGATGATGACCTGCACCGACTTCACCCAGCGTTCGCCGCCGTTGTTGTCCTTGCGCTTGGTGTTGAAAGGGACGAGATAGGCGTGGCCCAGCACCGTATTCGGCTCCAGGCCCATCTGCGCGCATTGGCCGATGGCGCCGACGAGCGAAGGAACGTCGCATTCCAGGAGCGCAGGCGTGGTGGTGGCCGCGATCTGCGCGACTTTGAGAAGACGGTCGGCATTCAAGTGGGCCGGCAACATCTTGGCGATATCGTCCTTCTTCTGCGTCAGGAAATAGGCGATCTGATCCTTGGGGCGCATGGAATTGATCTCGGCCGGGGTCTTGCGCTGCGCCTGCTGCTGCATGGCGGTGATGGTGGTGCTGGACATGCTTTCTCCTTTTCGGGGGATAGATGGGTGATGGACGCCGGATCAGCGGCGGTAGCGGCAGGTGCCGAAGTTCGGGCAATATTTCTCGCCGCAGAGCATCGAGCGGGGATTGCCGAAGAAGTCGCCGGACTGGATCAGGCGCGCTGCATGCTGCAGGACGCCGGGGGATTCTTCGGTCCCGACGAGCGCCTGCCGTGCTCCGTGGACCTCACCAATCCCGCTGCGCTGCGAGGCAACGGTCTTGCCCGTGCTCAGCCCGATGATCTGCGCGGGTGCGGTGATGGCCAGGCCACTGGAGTGCTCGGCCAGCAGTTCGTAGACACCCAGTTGGAAGGCATGGCCGGCAGTCTTGACGATGCCATCGGAGCCAACAGCGGTCTTGCCAGTCTTGATGTCGCTGATCCCATGGCCGTCGGCAGTCTTGCGCACGCGGTCGGTGGTGCCGGTCAGGGCGATGCCGAGGTCGGCGATCTCAAGCCGCTCGCAAGAGAGCTCCACGCCGGCATATTCCTGATGCGGGGCAATCTCCATGCAATAGCGGGTATGGAGAGCCAGTGCGATGCGTTCGGCTTCCTGGGGCTTGTCGTCGTCCCAGTCCACTTCCTGTTCCGGATGGTGGATAGCGTCCACCACGGCACCGGCCGCATCGTCAGCGCTCACCGGCGTTCCACCAGGCAGACGGCTGGAGTCATAGACTGCGGTACCGGCATGCACGGCAGTCCCCAGCAACGCGGCACCGGACGAGGGCAGGGTCTTGCCATCGATATGCTTGGCGGCCCATCTCGCTGGGCAATCGAAGAGTTCGCTCAGCGAGCTGGCCCGAATGGAAATGATGGATTGCCTCACGGCTGTTCCTTAGAAAAAGTTGAGATAGGGGCGGCCAGCTGCGCCAGCTCGGCGGCCGGGAACTTGTGGACGAGGCGCTGGTTCATCTGCAGCAGGCCGGCGTCCTCGGCGCGCCGGTCTGAGTCGGTCATGAGCAGGATCACGCCGATCATCAGAGCGGCGCCGGCGTATGTGAGGGCGGTGGAACGTTTCATCACACACCACTCCCGGCCTTCGGGGAAGGCGCAACGACAGCGGTATCCGTGGGCACGGTGGACAGCGGCGCGTGCAGCGCTTCCTGGATCAGGATCAGCATCAGGATGGAGCCGGCTACGAACGAAGCGCCATACAGCCCCCAGATGGCGCAGCGCTTCGCCGTGCGCACGACGCGGCGGCGCAGGCGGGAGACGGTCGGACGCGGCTTCTTGGCGGTATCGACGCCGGCGCGCCAGTCGATCAAATGCAGATGGCTCATGCTATGGCTCCAGAGATAGCGGCCAGCACGGCGCAAAGCGCCATGAGGGCCAGGGTTGCGTTGCGTGGCATTCCGGCGGTACCGATCAGCGGGATCAGGACCAGGAAGAAAAGGGCGGGGAAGTTCACAGGTGCACTCCGGCTGCGGCCAGCGCCTCGCGAGCGGTACGGACCATCGTCGCTGGCTTCATCTGGCGGTCAGTCGCAATTGCACGCAGCGCCTGGATCATCTCCACGCGACCTGCCAGTGCGTCGGGCTTGCTTCCATGTGCATCCCGCATGTGGTCCGCCAGGCCGGTTTTCTTCACCAAGCGCGCACATTGCGGGCAGGCCACCTTCGCGGAATTGCTGGAAGAGGTAATAGGGCGGGGGGCAATCCCGCTGCGGTCAGCGGCACACTTCGCGCTGCAGTAGCGCGGGACGCCATCGGCATGCTCATCGATGTAGACACCGCAGCACTCGCACATCTCGCCGGACAGCATCATTTCAGCGATCTCACCCATGGCTCACCTCCGTTGCTATCAGGGCAGGTTCCGCATCAGCGACAGGAGTAGCCGCAGCTTTCTCAGCGGCACGCGCCCGACGGGCCAGGTAGGCCTGCTTGGCCGGCTCATCGCCGATGCGGGTCATGATCGCCAGGTGCTGTTCGTGCCGCTGGCCATAGGTCATGCCCAGAGCCTTCATCGCGATGTCGTTGATCACCTGGACGCGGCGGGTGTAGGTGCGTGACTGCGCGCACTGGCGCATGATCTGTTCAAGGGCTTGGCGGTGGGAGCTCATTGCGCACCTGCCTTGGCCAAGGTGGCCTTCATCGAGTCGAGGTCCGAGAGGGACCAGAAAGCCTGGTGCGCCTCAATGGTTTCGATGGCCAGCCGGAGCGTCTCCACCAGGTGGTCATGAGCATTGCAAGCACGGACAATGAATTCAGCGGTGGCTTTAGCCACGTCGCTGCCATCGTCATTGACCATGCCAGTAACGATGAAAGCGAAACCGCCGTGATCCTTGGCATTGAGTTCAGTCCAACGGCTGCCCTCGGTCATCAGGTCGCGGACGTATGCGGCTGGATACTCTTTGCCGAGGAAATAGGGGGTTGCTGTATGTTTTCCGTTGCACTGCGTGACAGTTGCTGTACGGAGTTCGCCTAATTGCTGGCGGCCATCAGAACGAGCAGCCTCAATCAGACGCTTGACCGCACGCTCATCCCGCGGATGGAAGCAAAAAGCAGCTGCCTCCACCAGAGAGCGCTCGCGCTCGGACAAAACCCTCGGGTACATGGTAATTGGCGCAATCATGCCCCCACCCCCGCGAATTCGTGCTCGTCGCGTTGCATTTCCTTGGCCTCGGCCAGGCGCTGCAGGGCCTCGTCTTCGCCCGCGCCGTCCTCGTTGACCAGAGCATCCCAGGCCACGAAGTCGGAGCGAGTGAAGAAGTCGCTGATGTCAGTCAGGGTGCCAGCCAGCGCGGCCTGCACGACCTTGAACTGCTTCGCCAGCGAGTCATAGGTGCCGTACAGGTCGATGAAGTGGTTGCAGTGCGCGACACGTCCGCGCAAAAAAATCAGGGCGGGGTCGATCTGGGGTTGAGTGGGGTTTGTGGTCATTGCTCGCTTCCGTTTATTAGCATTGCTGATGAACGGATTATAAGCCTTGCTCTTATCATGTCAAGAGCAATGCTAATAATATGAGCGAAAAAAATGCCGCTCGTGGCGGCATTCTTTTTAGAAGTAAAGAAATTTCAGCTACTACATTTAACCCAGTCCCGATCAGCCTCTGCTTCTCCGACCTTACCGTAGCACCATCCGTTTGATCGCAGCTCTGTTACAACCTCGTCGCGCAGCTGGCACGCTTTGATGCCGACCGGGTCGTCACCAGGGCGGCCTCGGCAGTCTTCGTTCAAGGTCGAGTAGTCGCCGATCAATTTCTCGACGTTGGGTGGAACGGGCTCTTCAACTGGCGCGCTTGAAGGAGGTGGTTGAAATAAATTCTTGAGAGGAGCGAAAGCTTGTTTCATCGCTTCCTGAACCAAAAAGGTGAGATTTTCTGGTGGAATCTCGTACATGATCTTGTCGCCATCACTCAAGATCGACATCCCGACATCGTGTGGTTGGCCATTCATCATGACCTTGGCTAATCCGCGATATTTATTCCCCGATTCGTGGATTACATCAACTTTCACGACCTCCAACTTGTATTGCTTTAATTCTTCCGATTCAGAAAATTTCTTTTGCATCAACGTTTTGACTGTTTCACTGATGCTCTCGGTGCTTGGACCGCACCCAGCCAGAGCCAGACACAGCGCGATCGCGGCGAAAAATTTCATTTACCCCCCCCCTTTTTTGGTCATTATTAATTAGATATTTTCACTTTGTTTGTAAACAATTTTTCCGATGACGACACAGCTGGCTCCTCGGCAAAGTTTTCTCGGATAGCGCCTCTGATCTGGGTTGTCGGAAGTCAGCCACCAATCCCCGTTGTCCCTTACCAGGCGCTTTACGACATCTTCGCCTTCATAATTGACGGCATAGACTTGGTTGTCAGTAATGGTCTTGTCCATGGTGTTGATGACTACAGTGTCCCCCTCGAACAGGGTTGTTTCCATGCTGTCGCCGCGCACCTTGATGGCGATAAGGGCTTCCGCCTGATATCCACGGCGCTTGATTAGGTCGGCCGGCATGTAGACCGGCGGCCCGTCCTCCTCGGCCTTTTCAAGGGCGATCCCATTGATTCCAGCCTGCAACCGTAGGCGAACCGTCCGGATTTGGAGGAAACGCGGATCAGCCGCGCCATCCTCATCGCTGATGACGCGTACCCTGCGAGTCGGGGTTTCCCCGTGTTCATCCATCGATACTACTCCTTCCAAGGCGGCTGTAAGGCGCGGGCTGATGGTTTTCGGATCAGCACCGATCACCTTACAGAGGGCCAAGAGGGCAGGTAGGTTCAGCGGAATGATGCCGCGCATATATTGGCTCACTACGCCTTGCGTACCAAGTCCAGATTCAGCAGCAAACCATGTCTGGGTTGCGCCTGGATTGCTGGCCTTATACATCGTCCAAGCCGTGCGCAAACGGCCGGCTTCCAGCAATTCTTCGGGGGTCAATGCTCTGCGTTCACTCATGCACGGATTTTATTAGTAAGACTTTTTAAATGCGCGAACACTTGAAAAGCATTGCTCTTAATGTAGAATAAGAGCATTGCTTATAAAGAGGTGCCGCATGCAACTTCATTCCTACCTAAAACAGGCAGGGCTTTCGCAAGGCGAGTTCGGCCAGAAGCTTTCTCCTGTCGCCTCTCAAGGGCTGGTCAGCCAGTGGATTCGCGGCAAGACCCGGATCACCTTGGACTATGCCTTGCAGATTGACCAGGCCACCAATGGCCAAGTCTCGCCCAAGGACTGCTCCGAGATGTTCACTGCGCCTGAGGGTATGGCTGACCAGCAGCAGCCCGAACAGGTGCAACCGTGAGCACCGCCGCAGAAACAGTCTCGCCGGACCTTGCGGAAATTACCCGCAAGACCGGTGCACGAATTCAGTCCGACATCTTGTCGCGCCTTGCGCACGTCACGCAGGAGCATGCAGCGACTTGCATGAACGTCGACCCGAGCACGGTGAGCCGCCTGAAATCCGGCCTGGATCAGTTTTGCCTGCTGCTGGCCGCCATCGGCTTCCAGGTCGCAGCCTCCGATTCCGTCGTCATCAGCCAGAAAGAGCTCTCCGGCCTGAAGTACTTGGCTGCGCGGTATCTGGAGGCCGATATGCAGAAGGACATCCGGCTGTGAAAAAAGACCCGTCCATCAGCGAACAGATCATCGCCTTCCTGGAAGCGCATCCGGGTAGTCGCATGGGAGCAGTTCAGCAACACATCCTCAGCCTGGGCCTATCCACCGAAAAGGGCATCCAGTCGATCATGTACAACCTGGTGAACGGGGGAGCGCTCAAGGTCGACCGAACCAACTACAAGGCCTTCCGCTATTCGGTGAACGATGAGACGCGCCACGTGAGCCACGTGGATGCTGCGCGCTTCGAGGTGCCGGCGGAACTGGCCGGGCCCGTCGTCCCGCCGATGGTGTGGTCGATGCGGCATCTGCTGGGGGCATCGCTGTGACCTCTTCTCAGTCCTACGAAGAATTCCTGCGCCAGAAGATCAAACTGGCCAGCTTTCGCGGCTTCGACGTGCCGCTCGAGCAAATCAACCCGGCTCTGAAGCCGCACACCCGCGACATCGTGCGCTGGGCAGTGCAGGGTGGCCAGCGCGCCATCTTCGCCAGCTTCGGCCTGCACAAGACTGCAACCCAGCTGGAGATCATGCGCCAGGTCGGGATCCATCGTCCCGGCCTGCGCCTCATCTGCATGCCGCTGGGCGTGCGCCAGGAGTTCGTGCGCGAGGCCGCTGAGCGCTTTGCCGGTGACTGCGCCATGGATCTGCGCTTCATCCGCTCGGACGCCGAGATCGGCGACGAGCGCACCGTCTACCTGACCAATTACGAGAGCATCCGCGAGGGCAAGCTCGACGTTTCCCGCTTCCGCGCCACCAGCCTGGACGAGGCCAGCGTGCTGCGCAGCTACGGCAGCAAGACCTATCAGGAATTCTTGCCGGCGTTCGCGCCCGTCGAATTCAAGTTCGTGGCCACGGCCACGCCGAGCCCCAACCGGTTCAAGGAACTCATTCACTACGCGGGCTACTTGGGTGTCATGGACACCGGCCAGGCCCTGACCCGCTTCTTCCAGCGTGACGCGGAGAAGGCCGGGAACCTGACCCTGTACCCGCACAAGGAACAGGAGTTCTGGCTGTGGGTGGCCAGCTGGGCGGTGTTCATCCAGCGCCCCAGCGACCTCGGCCACAGCGACGAGGGCTACGTGCTGCCCGAACTGGACGTCCGGTATCACGAGGTGCCGAGCAACTACGGCGCGGCCGGTACCGAGAAAAACGGGCAGGGTCTGCTCATCCCCGACGTGGCCATGGGCCTGTCCGCTGCAGCAGAAGAGAAGCGCAACAGCCTGCCGGCGCGCGTGGCGCTGGTGGCCGACCTGGTCGCCCAGGATCCGGAAGATCACTTCATCGTCTGGCATGACCTGGAAGACGAGCGCCATGCCATCCAGCAGGCCATTCCGGAAGCGGTCAGCGTCTGGGGCACCCAGGACCTCGAGGTGCGCGAAGAGCGCATCCGTGACTTCAGCGACGGGAAGTGCCGCGTGCTGTCCACCAAACCGATCATCGCGGGCTCCGGCTGCAATCTGCAGCGGCACTGCCACCGGGAGGTGTTCGCGGGGATCTCTTTTAAGTTCAACGACTTTCTCCAGTCTATTCACCGGGTCCACCGCTTCGGCCAGCGCCACCGCGTGCGCATCGACATCGTGCACACGGAATCCGAGCGCGAGGTCCTGCGCACGCTGCGCGCCAAGTGGGACCAGCACATCGAAATGGGCAACAAGATGACAGAAATTATCCGCAAATTCGGGCTGAGCCAGCTGGCCATGCAAGAGACGCTGGCCCGTTCCATCGGCGTCGAGCGGATCGAGGTGCGCGGCGACCGCTTCGCCGTGGCGAACAATGACTGCGTGGCCGAGGCGAAGCTCCAGCCCGAGAACTCGGTCGGCCTGATCGTCACCAGCATCCCCTTCGCCAACCACTACGAATACACCCCGAGCTACAACGACTTCGGCCACACCCAGGACAACGCCCACTTCTGGGCCCAGATGGATTTCCTCACGCCCGAGCTGCACCGGATCCTGCAGCCTGGCCGCATCTACTGCTGCCACGTCAAGGACCGCATCAACTTCGGGAACGTCACCGGTGCCGGCGTTCCGACCGTCAGCCCCTTCCACGCGGAGGCGCTGTTCCATGGCCTGAAGCATGGCTTCGACTACATGGGCATGATCACCGTGGTCACCGACGTGGTGCGCGAGAACAACCAGACTTACCGCCTGGGCTACACGGAAATGTGCAAGGACGGCACGAAGATGGGCGTGGGCTCCCCCGAGTACGTCCTGCTCTTCCACAAGCCGCAGTCAGACCGCTCGCGCGGCTATGCAGACGTCCCAGTGAAGAAATCCAAGGACGAATATAGCCTGGCGCGCTGGCAGGTCGATGCGCATGCCTTCTGGCGATCCAGCGGCAACCGTCTGCTGTCGGCCGACGAAATGGCCGCCTACGGCCCGGAGAAGCTGGCCAAGATGTTCACCGAGCACAGCCTCGAAAACGTCTACGACTTCGATTTCCATGTGCGCGTGGGCGAACAGCTGCTGGAGCGCCAGGCGCTGCCCAGCACCTTTATGAGCCTGGCGCCCGGCAGCCATCACCCTGACGTGTGGCACGACGTGCTGCGCATGAAGACCCTCAACGGTGAGCAGGCCAACCGCGCCGTCGAGAAGCACATCTGTCCGCTGCAGTTCGACATCGTCGACCGCCTCATCGAGCGTTACAGCAATCCGGGTGACCTGGTCTACGACCCGTTCCATGGTCTGGGCACGGTCGGCGTCCGTGCGATCAAGGCAGGTCGCCGCGCAGGCGGTTCCGAGCTGAACCCGGCCTATTTCCTTGATCAGGTCCATTACCTGCGCGCGGTGGAGCGCGAGGTGAGCATGCCGACCCTGTTCGACTTCGATGAAATCGAGCGTGCTGCATGACCGGAACGGTGCAAATAGCCGCGACTATGGCCGTGGAGCAGCCGTTCCTCGCCACTGGTGAGATTTGGATGCAGGTCCGCGATGGCAACGCGACAGCAAGAGCGCTGTTCGACCGCCACTATTCCCGGTACCGCTACAAGGACGGCCGCGACCAATCGCGCTTCGTCGGTCCTGGCGAGAAGATGGTGCTGCTCACCCCATGCGCCCGCGCCCTGTGCGCCTGGCGCCGCTTCATCAGCGCCGACGACCAGGTTGGCGTGAACTGCGCAATTTTCCGGAATGAGGGCGCAGGGCTTTCCAGCCTCCTCATTCAATCCGCCATGCAGATGGCATGGCAGCGTTGGCCTGGCCAGCGCCTCTACACCTACGTCAATCCTCGCAAGGTTGCCAGCGCGAATCCCGGCTACTGCTTCAAGCAGGCCGGCTGGCGTCTTTGCGGTATCACCAAGTCACGAAAGCTCCTGGTGCTGGAGTTTTGTCCATGAATTATTACGAGCATCACATTGGCGACTATGCCGAGGCGACAGCGCACCTCTCGTTCATCGAGGACGCCGCCTACAGCCGCCTGATCCGAAAGTACTACGCCCAGGAAAAGGCCATGCCGCCGGACCTGAAGGCTGTGCAGCGCCTGGTCGGCGCACGCACAAAGGAAGAGAAGGACGCTGTTGAAGTCGTACTGGAAGAGTTCTTCGAGCTGCGTGAAGACGGTTGGCACCAGACCCGTTGCGATGAGGTGATCGCCAAATACTTGGAGTCGCAACCTGAGCGTGAAGCGAAGAAGGAAGCTGAACGCGAGCGCCAGCGCCGGACCCGAGAACGCCGCCGCCAACTCTTCGAGGCCCTCCGCGCGCACGGGATCGTCCCAGATTTCAGCGCCACCATGACACAGCTTCAAGACATGTTGTCACGCGCTGAGTCACAGGGATCGTCACAAGGTGTCACGCGTGATGTCACGCCACCTGTCACGCGTGACAACACGGCTACCCAGTACCCAGTAACCAATACCCAATCCCCAGTATTAAAACCAGGGGCCAATACGGTCAGCGATGACTCACAGGTAGGTGGGGTCGGACCAGGTCCGAGCGCGCCGACCGCGACAGCCGCAGAAATCTCGCTGGTCATGCGCCGGGCCGGTGTCCTGTCGCAACCCGCGGACCCTCGGCTGATGGCGCTGGCGGAGCAGGGCGTGAGCCTGGAGACCGTGCAGGCCGCATGTGACGACGCCCGCCGCACCAAGCCCAACGAGGCTGTTGGACCCGGTTACGTCGTGAAGATCATCGAGCGTTGGGCACGAGAGGCCAAGAAGGTCAACGTCGCTGGCGCACGCCCACCACCGGCCCAATCCTCCACCAGCAGTAGAGACGCATCCCGCGCAGCGGCCGCCAATTCCATCGGACTCGGAGCACGAAACCATGACCCAGAACCTGACACCTTCGACGCAAAAACAGGCCAGCGAGTCGACTGAGCGCCTTCAGCGCGTGGTCGAGATGGTCTTCGCTGAGCTGCACGGCCAGGTCGGCAACAAGTTTCTTGACGCCTTCCGCAGTGGGCACGTAGAGAACGGCCAGGACACCGGCATCGAGAACGCCAAGCGCGTCTGGGGCCGGAAGATCGTGGAGCAGCGCCTGACGCCTGCAGACATCAAGCGCGGCCTGGCAGGCCTGTCCAACGCTCGTTTCGCGCCCACCTGGGGAGAGTTCCTGGAAGCCTGCCGCCCGACCCCGAACGTGGAGGCGGCCATCGCTGAGGCCGTCGCCCAGCTCCATGCCCGCAATCGCGGCGAGGACGTCTGGAGCCATCCGGCGATCTATCACGCTGCCCAGAAGGTCGGGTACTACGAGATGACCACGCTGAGCGCCAGCGCGCTGAAGCCGCGCTTCGCCGCCGCCCTGGACGAGGTGATGCGCTGGGAAACCATCCCCGAGATCAAGCCGGCCATCCGCGAGGAGTTCCGTCTGGAGCATGCGCCGGTCAGTGCGGACGCCGTGGCCAAGGCCAAGGGCGTGCTCGATCAGTACCTGCATGAAGCGCTGAAGCCCAGCGGCGCGCCGCTTGATGGCCTGCGCTGGGCACATCGCCTGATGGCCAAGGAGCAGGCTGGCCAGCGCATCTCGCTCACCCAGCTCGAATTCGCCCGTGAGGCCCTGCGCTTGGGCGCTGAGCCCGCATAAACGCGCCCACCTACCGAAAGGAGAAACACCCATGTCCACCTACCAGATCGGATCCTGTCCTGCCCAAGGCAAAGACATCAGCCGTATGCCCGGCCGCGACCCCGCATTTCGCGCAACGCAAGTCGTCTACGGCCGGGGCTACCGCCCGGGCGACCGAGTGCCCATCGTCGCCACCATCGCCAAGCCCGGCAAGTACCTGCCGCACGTCGGGGCCAAGGAATCGGCCAAGTTCATCGCGAACCTGGAGCCTGAGGAGGTGCCGTGCGAAGGGTGCGGTGTGTACGGCGAGCCGAACTATGCCGGTGGCAAGCGCTATTGCGGCAGCCAGTACTGCTGCCCTTGAGCGACTGAATGCCCATGCCGTCCGGCCGCTACGACCTTACCAAACTTGACGATTGCGTGAGGCTCGTTCGGTCCACGGCACCGAGGCAGGACCTGGCCAACGTCATGTTGGCCGCAATCGAAAGAACGCCCGGCGCACCGACCCGCGCCGATATTTTGGAAAAGATGAAAAAGGAGAAACACGATGAACATCGATAAGAGCGCGGACAGCCCGCTGGAGACCTCCGAGGACGAGGCGCGGCCGTATGTTGCCCCCACGTTTCAATGGGAGCCGGGGGTGGCCAGCGGACAGCCCTTGGACGCGAATGCCCTTGAGCGCATTGCGCGTCAGCTGCCCGATGAGTGCTTCCTGAAGGGTTCAGGCGTTCTCAAGCTGACCGGTGGGATCCGGCAGCTTGAGGCGCAGATTGCCGAACTGCGGAAGGGCCAGCCTGCCGAGATGTCCGCCGCCGCCCGCGACGTGCTGACCGAGCGCCGCCGCCAGCAGGAGGTCGAGGGGTGGACAACTGAGCATGATGACGAGCACGTGTCGGGCGAGATCTCCGCGCTGGCAGCGTTCTATGCGATGCCTCCTGCTGCGCGCGAATGGAACGCCAGCAGCACCGGCTATGGCGAAACGCTCGGGCAGGCGATCCTGCCGCCTGACTGGCGCGCGAAGGTTGGTGATCGCCGCGAAGAACTGAAGAAGGCCGGTGCCCTCATCCTCGCCGAGATCGAGCGCCTGGACCGCGCAGCGGAGAAGGGCGGTGCAGCATGAGCGCCGCAACCCTTTTCGACCAGGTCATCGAGCACCTGAACCTGAAGAACGACGCCGCCCTGGCGCGGCACCTGCAGACAGCCCCGCCGACCATCAGCAAGATGCGCAACAACGTCATCCCCCTGAGCGCCATCCTGATGGTGCGCATCAGCGAGGACACCGGCTGGCCGACCAAGCAGATCAAGGCGGTGATTGCCGAGGGCGCTGCCCAGGAAGGCGGTGTGCAATGAACCGCATATTCGTTGACATGGACGGCGTGATCGTTGACTTCGAGGCCTACAAGGTTGCTCATGGCCTGACCGGCGACGAAGTGAAGCGCCAGCCGGGTGCCTACCTGAACATGCCAGCCATCCCCGGTGCAGTCCAGGCCGTCCGCAGCCTGATTGGCATGGGCTTCGAGGTGTGGATTGCCACCAAGCCGCCTACCGGCATTCCCTACGCCTACAGCGATAAGGCAGCATGGGTCTTGCGCGAGTTGCCAGAGCTGAGGCGCCGCATCATCGTGACGCATGACAAGGGCCTGCTCGGCGATGCCGGCGACTACCTGTGCGACGACCGACCGCACAAGGCCAACTGCGAGCAGTTCGCCGGCACGCTGCTGCGCTTCGTGGACGGCTACCACTGGCCCCAGGCGCTGGAGTTCTTCCGTGGCGAGATCTCGCGCGGCCTGGCCATGATCCGTCGAGGTGTGCAATGAGCAAGCTCACCATCCGCTTGGCTGTCCTGGAGGACGGCGATGAGGCCATGGCAGTCGATATCGGCTTCGCCGAGATGCATCAGGCGCTGGACGCATATTTCGACACGCTTTCGCGGCTGCTTTCCTGCGATGAATTCGCCAAGTACATGCAGGAGGTGAAGGATCACGTGGCCAGCATGGGGAGATTGCAATGAAGACCATGTTCAGAGGCGTTGGCTTGATCACAGTCGAAGACATCCCGGCTTCGCCGCTACCTGACAGCATGATCGATCTCAACGCACTCGCTGAGAGCTCGGGCATCAAGCGCTGCCCCAGCGATCTCCCAAGTTTCGAGGAGCTTCTGCTGCAGGAGCTGGAGCGTCATGCCCACATGCCGGCTCGGTTCCCGCCTCGCCGCTGCCTGTCCTGCGGCGCCCAAACCAATGCCGAGGGCCAGCTGCCCTGCGGCCACTGAGGAGCCAGCCATGAGCAATGTCCTGACCTTCATCTTGGTGCTGATCGCGGCCATCGTCTTCCGTGGCGAGCCCTCCATCGCCGAGCTGGTGCGCCAGCACGTGCAGCTGCGCGTGCAGATCTACGCCGAGACCCATCCTGTGCGGAGTGACGACGAATGAAGCCAATCACCCTGATCCTGCCGTATCCCGTCTCGGCCAACGCCTACTGGGCCACGCGCATCATCCCGGCCAATCGCCTGAAGCAGAAGCCGGCCATGGCCATCACCTACGTCACGAAGGAGGCCGAGGCCTACAAGACCGAGGTTGGCTGGAAGATCCGCGCGGCCGGCCTGCTGCAGCCCATCACCGGCCGCGTGCAGATCGACGTGCGCCTCTACCCGGCGCGCCCCCAAGACTGGCAGAAGCGCCAGCGCCAGGAGGGTGCGGCCTGGGATGACACCGTGCGCTGCATTGACCTCGACAACGCGAATAAGGTGCTGCTGGACGCACTCAAGGGCGTGGCCATCGAGGATGACAAGTGGGTGCGCCGTATCGTGGCCGAGCGCATGGAGCCGGATGCCGATGGCGCACGAGTGGTGCTGACCGTCACGCCGCTGTCCGTGGTGCAGCCGCAGGCGGGGCTGTTCGGGGAGGCGGCATGAACTGGGGGCACGACCAGCTGGCCAATGACCTGGCCACGCACCTGCGCAGCGTGGGCGACCGCATCGCCTGGACTAACATGCAGCTGGGTCCAGCTGGGTCACCGCGCCCGGACGTCTACACCATCCCGAAGAGCTACGCCAAGTTCCGGCCACTGGCCTACGAGGTCAAGATCTCGGTGGCCGACTTCCGGCGTGACATCACCGCCGGCAAGTGGCAGTCGTACCTCAAGTTTGCCTCGGGCGTCATCTTCGCGGTGCCAGCCGGCCTGATCCGGAAGGAGGAGGTCCCTGCAGGCTGCGGCCTGATCGCGCGCAACGACAGCGGCTGGCACAACCTCAAGGGCCCGACGCTGGCCAAGATCGACACGCTGCCGCAGGAAGCCTGGCTGAAGTTGCTCATCGATGGCATCGGCCGGGAAGTCACGCGCACGGAGCAGTCCGTCAGGACCGCCAACGACTACCTTGTCGAGAAGGAGATCCGCAAGAAGTACGGTGACAAGATCGGCCACGCCTTCCACGACATGGCACGAGCGCAAGTCTATTTCGAGATGGAGGCCGCCAAGTTGAGGGTCTCGACCAAAGAGCTGGAAGAGGCCGAGCGTGAGCGCACGAAGCAAGCGCGAAAGCACGTTGAGCAGGAACTGGCTCACATGCGTCAATCGCAGTCCGCCTTCGCGGTCGCCCTCGGCTTGCCGGCGGACGCCGACGGTTACGAGATCGCCAGCGCGGCGCGGGAGGCCCGCCAGCGCCTGGTGGGCAACGGCGAGATCGAGCGCCTGCGCGAGAAGCTGCGCCACGCGCGCCGATATCTGGACGATGGTCTGGAGGATCTGCCCACCGTCGATCCTGATGCTTTCCAGGCTGAGGAGCAGCTGTGAGCGCCGACACCTTGGATCTGGTCCTGACCATCATCCTGCTGGCCGCGCCGTTCGCTGGCGTCCTGGCCATGTTCAATCGCCACGCCTCGCGGGAGGGCCAATGACACGTATATACGTGGCCGGGCCGATGTCCGGCCTTCCCGAACTGAACTTCCCCGCCTTCCACGCGGCCGCCGCCGAGCTGCGCGCCCAGGGCTTCGACGTGGTGAACCCCGCCGAGATCAACCCTGACCCGGCCGCCGGCTGGGTGGCATGCATGCGCGCCGACATCGCGCAGCTGGTCACCTGCGACGAGATCCTGCTGCTGCCCGGCTGGGAGAACTCGCGCGGCGTGACCCTGGAGCGCCATATCGCCCTGAAGCTGGAGATGGGCGTCCGCTACCACCAACACCCGAGGAACGAATCATGATGAAGGTCCGCAACATGGCCAAGCTGGTGCGCCTGGAGGCCGAGCGCCGCCAGTACATCCGCATGAAGAACCGCCTGCTCTACGGGCGCATGACTGCGGCTGCCGCACGTCAGCCCGGTGGCCTGCGTGGCGCTGGCGCGATGCATCGGGAGCTCGTCGCATGAGCCGGGCACCGACCATCGATGAGGCCCAAGCCTCGATCATCCTCCGCGCCATGGCCCCGGGCGTCGATTACGACACCAGCGAGATCGCCGACATGGTGGGCATGCCCGCCAAGTCCATCTACCGCACGCTGAAGCTCCTGGAGAAGAAGGGCGATCTCCTGGCCAAACGCGCCGGGCCCAGCCGACTGCTGCAGCGTCCGGTCGCTGAGAGGGTCGCCGCCCGCGCGGAGCCGCCCATCGAGGCCAAGCCGCTCACTGGCTACGACCTCGGGCAGCACATGCGCCTGTGCCAGGGCAGCCGCAAGCCGGACACGGGGATGGCTTGATGGCGCTGCCTTCACGGAACTATCGGGATCCGCTGGAGCAGCTCATCGAGCGCGAGGCGGCGACGTGCAAGGGGTGCGCGTTCCAGGTGGTGGTCTTCACCATCCAGACCTGCAGCAAACAGAATCAGCAACACGGCCGGCGCTGCCGGCACTACACGGAGAAAGAGGGAGCCCATGTTCAAAGCCACCGCAAAACGGATTCCACGGAGGATTGAATCGATGAACGACCGCCAGCGCGATGGCACCGAGTACTGCCTCGATGTCTGGGCGGCTTGGATGCGCAAGGACGACCGGGACCTGGGCGTGCAGAGCATGCGCGGGGAGAGCGAGGGAGACGCGGCGCTGGCCCGCCGCGACAACGATATCGCCGAGGCCACGGACGCCATGATGAAGAGCCTGAGCGAGCGCCAGCGCTGGGCGGTCTGGAAGAAGTTCGGGCTCACCACCGCATGGCGGTTCCCGAATGCTGACCTGGCTGGGACGTACGTGGAGGCTGTTGCGGCCCTGGAACCGCTCTTGCGGAAAAATGTTGCAACTCGAATGCAGTTCGGGTAAATTTCGCGTCACGGGGTGTTTCTGCTCGCCTGAAGGAAAGTAGAGACACCACATCGAAGCCTCGTTTCTCATCGGAAGCGGGGCTTTTTTGTTTCCGCTTTTTCATTATTGGCCGCTCTTGCGGCTTTTTTCATTTCTGGAGCCCAGAATGCCCAAGATGCGCGCCAAGATGCAGTTGAACAAGATCGAGCAGCACGTCGGCTGCGAAGTGCTGCACTTCAATGCCGTTGCCGCCGCGAGCTACCCCTCGGATGGCAGCGACGAAGACAACACCTTCGCCAAGTTCTCGCCTTCGGCCACCCTGAGCCTGACCGTCGCCAACCCTGCGCTGATCGGCCAGTTCAAGGTCGGCCAGAAGTATTACGTGGATTTCAGCCCGGCCGAATAAGGCCTGGCAGCGAGCTTCCTCTGGCCGCGTAGGAATGGAAACATAACGCGTGCACAAGCCCAGGCGAGCGATTGACTGGGCTTTCTTTTTTGGGATGCGAAACCCGATCCCTGTCCGTTTGAGGCAGGGCACCACCGGTGAGCATTGTGAGCAGTGCCAGCGGAGTGACCAGTCACGCTGGGGCGCTTGACGCCCTAACCGCCGCCGGGACGCTGTAACCCGGCACCAGTTTCCGTTTGCCCTAAAGATTGCGGTGGTCGGCCGGTCTCCAAAACCGTGCAGCGGCGGTTCGAATCCGTCAGGGCATGCCATGCAGCCGTAGCTCAATGGCAGAGCTACAGCCTTCCAAGCTGAGGACGAAGGGTTCGATTCCCACCGGCTGCTCCACCATCATCGTGTGTCTCCCTGGAGCGATCCAGCTTGCCCGCCGCCCGCAAGGGTCGCGGGCTTTTTCATTTCGGAAGAATCCAATGTCGCAAGTCAACATCAATGGCTCTCTGTTCGATGCCGGCTTCACGCTCTCGGGCTGCGTGCTGGATTCGACCAACACGTACGTGATTCATCCGGATTCCCTGCAGCAAGCGCTGACCTACAACGGTCCTGGCGGTGCGGTGGACTCGGTGACCGTCGGGCCCGACCTACGCGGCTTCTTCTACAAGCAGACCGTGACCTACACCGGGGCCAATGCTACGGGCTTCTCCGCGTGGGTGAAGCAATGAGCATCGTCGATCAGATCAAGAGCGCCGCCATCCTGGGGCTGGCAAAGAATCCATTTGCCATTGTCGGAACAATGGGCGCTGGCAATGTTTTGACCGTCACTCCATTGAATGGTTATGCCGCAACGTCCTCCACGACTTATCAGTGGACTCGCAATGGTGTAGACATCGCAGGCCAGACTGCCAGCACCTACACCCAGCTGACGACTGACCGCAGCGCAACTATTGGTTGCCGAGTCGCCGGTTTGGCAAATTCGGCAGTCGCTGGAACAGTGCCTGTGGTGGTTCCGGGTGCGCCGACCGGTATCTCTGCGTCTGCTGGCAATGGCTCGGTCACCGGCACCTTTACTGCGCCAGCGGACAACGGCGGCAGCGCGATCACCGGCTACCAGATGGCGGTTTATCGCGCCTCGGACAACGCCTATCTGGGCAGCGCCAATGGAAGCGCCAGCCCCCTGACACTGAACGGCCTCACGAACGGTGTGGCGGTCTACGTGACCGTTGCAGCGGTGAACGCCATTGGCGTGGGTGCGCCTTCCGCTGCATCTTCGCCTGTTACGCCCTCGCCAGTCATCTCTGCGCTTTCATCGATCACGGTGCTGGGTGACTCGCTCATGGCCTATGGCAACCCTGCATTGTCGGGGAGCGGACCCGCTTCCGGAGGTGGCATGTCAACTTCCCACGTTGGGTGGGCAAACGACAAGCTACGCGAGATGGGCCTGCCAGGCTTTGACATCCTGCAGTTCCGCGCGGTTGGCGGTACCAACTTGGCGACCTGCCTTTCCACGATGGTCCCGCCGGCCGTCTCGGATACCACGGACGGAGCATGGGTTCACATCGGGGTCAACTCGTTCAACAACGGCATTTCCGGGTATGACACCCTGGCAAACAACATCGCTGTC
>JGI24891J29808_1000467_pt1 | contig 22963 bp, 17 predicted proteins | sample FreactcultuFSWF8_FD_29808 | JGI IMG/M metagenome (IMG submission 29808) | reverse complement strand
CCTTCTAAGAGGCCGATTCTTTATTAACCTTAGCCGCCTCGATAGGTTTTATAAAGATATAGGATATCTCGACCTTTAGCGGTAATGTAAACCTACGCCGGTAGTCTTTAATCTATACGAACACCTTCTCGAAGGCCTTATTCTTAAAGTTAGAGGTATCCTCTAGGTTAATAGATAGTCCCTTACTACTAGCCCTTAGATAGCTTACGGTAATAGTAATCGAGTAGAGCACTCTAGACGAGATATCCTCCTTCTTTATACGGTTAGATAACTACTTATAGCGGTCGTCGAGCGCATAGCAAAGTAAGTTAAAAGGTAAGTCTTTTTTAACGATAAATTTAAGACCCTCTTACTCGAGGACCTTACTCTTAACGATAATAGCTTTAACTCTAATATCGACAAGGAACTTATTAAGTTTATTAACTTCCTTAATCTAAGAGACCTCCTCCTTATTATGAATTTATGGCTATTAACGACTATGTTTACTACGCTCTTTAATAGCTTCCGTCGCTTTATTACCTTCGCCTTCTTTACTACAGAGGGTACTAGCTCGTTCTCCTAATTAGGTTCTACCTCCTATAATAGTCGCCTTCGAAGTAGCGCATTTACCCCTAGTAGCGTATTAAGTTACGAGGGCACGACGGTTAATGTCTAACTAGTTACGTCTATGTTAATAGTATTACTATTAAAAAGAGAGAGACTTAGAGGATTATAAGGTAGCATATAGCTAAGCTACCCCGCTCGACAATTAATAGAGCTAATAAAACCTTATGCAGAAGCGGAAGCGCTATTATCCGACCGTACAACTAGCCTCTAAGCGTTAAGGCGAACAGCAACCTAAGCAGGATTGTAGCTAATAGTTAGAACGAGGATGAAGAGAGATATAAACGCTAGGAGGCCGAGTCGGAATCCTTCTGAGAAGCTTGATTGGAGCCGTGCGCTTAATGCCAGCAACGTTGCCAACGCATTATCATCGCATTTATTGACATCTTGTTGCCATCCAAAGTCTACACATCTACCTATGTGCTAAGGTCTGCCACTTTCGCTCCCTACCACAATCGTGTATTGAATTACACTGTTGCAGAGATGCACGGTTACTTTTGGCTGAGTGCAGATGTCCACAGAGATGAGCCAACATCTGATGTTCTCTTTAAACACAGCCTTGCTATTGGAAAAAATCATGCATCACAGCAATTGCGACAGGTTTTGGCACATGTGAGGAGTGGAAACGCCCTTCGCCCCTATGTTCTTCGCATAATTCTATCTAAACAGATGTTGCCAATCAAGGTGTTGATCTCAATCCTCCAAGTAGTCGTTGAGGGTTGGGACAATGGCCCAAAAAGCTCTCCAGCATTTCCAATCCGTCGCGACTCGAACCGGGCTCAAGAATCTCGCGACGATATCGATCCCAAGCCAAACGATCACGCGGAGCGGTTGCGAAATTGGTCTGGAACATGTCCGCTGCAAAGACTCCTGCACTGTTCACAGGTAGAGTTAGACTTGACCTCTGTTTGATAGATATTCGGGACCCCTTACCAAGTATACGAGTAATATCCTGCGTCATATCCGGCACAGAGATGCCCAAAGTCGGCTTGAGGGTGCCCACGAGACGAAGCATCCGGGGTTTTTACGAGAAGGTATCGCTCCATCAGATCGTGGTATGTGGCGGTTGAGTCGAATGCCTGCTCCTCTTGATAACTAGCACCATTATGAAGCGCCATGTCGAAGCGGGCAAATGCACTTGAATATAGTCAGTGATCAGAGCATGTTCCTAATAGAAGGTAAAACTCACAGCTGGCGCATATACCAAGACGCTCGGTTGAAGTCACGACTTCGTGTGAGATTGTGCAATAGCTCGTCGGGTATCTCTTTAGGTGGAAGGTGTTCGCCTTGATGGTCCTCTTTCCACTGCTGTGCGTGCTGAGGATCAACTCGCGTATAGTGGCAACTCATCCTCTTCAATTCATCGCCGATCCAGCACCAGTTTTCCAGCATGATACTTGGAGCTTCAGCAAAGTCAGCTGGCCCGCTCCAACCATGGAAGCGAACATAAGAGGTCCTGGAAAGGAGGTCATGAATTCCATGACCCAGTTCTTACAGATATAGTATCAGTTGAGTTACCTTGCAAGGCTTAAGGATTCTACTGACCATGAAACAAGCTGATCAAGTTATCGTGTTTCAGTAACGGACATCCAGTTGCAGTCTGAGCTTGAAAGCTACACATGAGTACTGTTGCCGGCTTTACCCTTGTTCCATCTTCCTTAAGGTATCCCTGCTGGAGTCAGACAACATTGGGGTTGCGTCCGCGCGGGAAACTCACACGCTGTATATTCACGTTTTGATTGCCTTGGTGTTTGTTTGGCCGTGACAACAGATCGGTGTACAAGTAGCCAACAAACTCACCAACCGAAGCCTCTCTTTCGTCCCATACCCCCCATACCTCGACGTCCTTGTGCCATATGGAACTATGTACATAATCTTGGGATAGAGGTTCAAATCGAAGTTGTAGACACGAAGAGAACACTTCCAGCATAGCCAGGACAGTGTGACGTAGTGGAAAGTATTCTGATACTTTCTCCTGGTGTACTCGCATATCTTCCTTCGCGAGTCGATCGTAGAACGCAGTGTCCCATGGGTTCAACGTGTCTTCGTCTTCATCAGTCAGGTCGTTGTTGTCGTGGAGGTAAGATTTCTTCCTTTCCCACATCACTTGCTGTTCCTGGTATGCTTGTGGAAACAAGGCTTGCTCCAGTTTCTCGAACAATTCTTCCACAAACTCCGGGGTTTTAGCAACTTTGGTCTCCAGTCGGAAGGCGGCGTGGCTGGCGTATCCAAGACGACATGCATTTTCGTGTCTACGCTTCGCAATCTCCTCCAACAATCCCACATTTTCAGGAAGCTTGTACGCGCTAGAGACATACATCTTCTTACGTGTTGCAGGGTTCCTCGCGTACTCCAAGACAACTTGACTGTCCGCTTTACGGTTACGGACAAATCTCAATCGAGCTTCTTGTGGTTCAACCTGCTTGGCGAATCGAGCGAGCTCATTCTGAGGCACTCCTTCGAGTTCTTCGAGGCAGAACCATAGTCCGCTCTCTTCATCTCTGATGCTCTTGTTGAATTTGGATCTCATATTGTCAATCGCATTTCTCTTGTCGAGGTAAAGTTGAATTTGGTCGTTGTCGAGTAAACCGTGTCCGCATCTAGTGTAATCCTTCAGCAGCTGGTTCAAGTATTTCGTCGATTCATGATCAAGCGCTTCTTGTCTATCATGAACTTTTTTGAATATACGATACAAGTCTCCCCTTGCGACAAGCTCTGCCGAGCTTTCGCGCATAAGCTGACAGGCCATAACTGAGGCATTGCGAGCTTCGTCCTCGGGCGATGCGTATCGAAGCATAGCTATCATACCGAGTTCGCATTGGGTCGAATTTTCGATGTCAATCAGAGGTCTGATAGCATTCTGGAAACAAGCCGACGAAAGTCCCACGGTCTGTGCTATTGTGCTTCTAACATTCTGAATGTTGGCAAGAAGTCTTTTTGTTGTAGGAATAATCTCTTGTGCTGAGATTAACCGAGGAAGCCGTTGAGGTGGCTCTCTAGTCAACATCCTGAAATGATGTCGTACCCTGCTTCGTTGGAAGGGAAAAGATGGAAGAGTTAAAGTGATAGGTGTTGTCAATCTATATCAAGCGAGGTGGATCAACCTGCATCCGCTAAAAATGCTGGCGCCTTGGCCAACACTGATAACAACTAGCGAGGAGTGTCAGATGACGTGGTTAGCAAACAGCTGTTCACGGCAAGTACTATCTCCAATGTGCAATCAACGATCTCGAGCCAAGACGAGGTGCTTTAATACGCCGTACTCCTGGAAAGCGATAACAAGTCACCAGCGATAGGACTTGCTCGGCCAGCCTCATCATGTAGTCGGATATACGATGGCAGACCGCGAGAAATGTAGGATGTGCGACCAGCGACCGAAACTCTGGTATCTTTTCAGCGTGTATAAGACAGGGGCGCGCACAAGCAGTGTTGGCAGACCACAGTCAACCACCTCCCAGTATGCTAAGCTCTGTCACGCCTATAGCTGTAGAAACGCAAGATCTTAGCATTGTTAAAGGTAGCCTCGACTGAGAGTGTGATAGTCAGCGCTTCTCCATGGACGGCTATACCAGTACTAGAGATATTGTGCATTGCTCCAGTCCGCAGAACCCCTGGCATGGCCGCGGGAGTTTGCTAGATGGTGAGCTTAACGTTGGTCGAACAGAGAGAGAGAGAGTCAACCGTCTAACCACGTGATTCGACATCGTCACCAAGCCGCAAGATATCGAGGTGTGTGACGGCTTTTTCTTCAAACTTTTCTCACGATGGTGGTGTCGCGCTTGAGTAATGTCCTCCTCTTTTGGCCATGCAAAGTGGAAGCCGCGTTTTGCCGGTCTTGTTTCCGTCTTGTTTGTGCTTGGCAGCAACGTCACCTTTCCCATGCGGCAATTGGACACACGACACATTTTCGAGGGGGAAAAGACCTCTCTTGGACCACAATCATCTTCCACCTTGATAGCACGCGTCTGTTTTGTGGCTCGGTTGGTTGCATGTGAAACAGGAGATCGATATCATGTCGTGCGCGTCCAAACACGTACTCGAACATCTTGGCCACCTCAATCTTATCAGATACAGTGCTGACTCTTTTCACGTTGAATCGTTATCCCCACACATAGAGGATTAAGATCGATAATTTTCAAATAGCCGCCGCGGGCCAAGCATCATTGTCTCCGGAGTCTTCCTAAGTACGTGGTAGAGATGACGATCAAGGGACAACAATGCCAGGATTTCGATGGCGACGATAATCTTGAGCATGGGGCGATGTACCATGGCTACTCCCACCCCAAATAGACTCAAGATGAGTCGATTCCCCCATTGTGTCGTTAACAGGTGTTCTCTGCTTCTTCTCCTCACCGAAACGCTTCCATGATTTCCCGGTTACTAGGCAGCTGCCATATGCTGGCTTTGACAGCACTTGCCTTTTTACTCACCCAGATCGAGTGCACTCAGGATCTCTCCGACACTTCTTGGAGCTCTAAAGCGTTCGAATGGGGTCTACTTGGCCGGTATCCACAGCAATCGTTCAAATCATCGCCTTTTCGGCCGCCTCGAATGAACACAGTCCGATGGGATGAACAATGCGCTCAAGGATACACTCTACTGAGCCTACGGGGAACTGCAGTTTCTAGTCCTGCTGGTATTATGTTGGATGGACGTGGATATCTGGTGTGGATGGACGAGACGTTTGGTCCCTATGTGATGAACTTGAAGGTGCAAGAATACAAAGGCGAGCAGTATCTGACCTTTTGGTCTGGAGACATCAGTCTAGGCTTTGGATTGGGTACCTACTATATGGTAAGTTATGCAAGGCTGATGGGACCAAAGATGTAGAGATCACACTAGCACCAATGTTCCTCGTCCAATATGAGCTGGTGTGGACCTATCTGGAGGCACGGTCTCCTTGAGAACCGAAGCCATATCCATCGAGAGCCTACCGATGGGTCGCTTTCGAGGAGCGATACTGTTCGTCTCAGAAGGACCTTGGCTCGCGATGGCCTCTGTCGAGGAACTTGCTTTTGGTGGATCATCTGCGCCCCTACCTCTACATTCCTCACGCGTTATAAAGCATGTTGACTAACGTCTCATCTCAGCTTGATTGGCATTATCAGGTTTTCAACCAATTCTCTGCATCGAAGACACTGGAGAACGACTTTCACGAATTTGCCATTACAGCCGATGATACAGCTCTGTTGACAAGTTATGACACTATCATCACTGATCTATCATCCCTTGGTGTTCGGAGCCAAGGCTGGGTTTACGACAGCCTGTTCCGAGAGATCGATATCGAGACTGGAGATATCATCTTCGAATGGCGTGCTTCGGACCACTTCGCTATCAATGACACTTTCTACCCCATCGGGTCTGCCGGCCGTAGCCCTGAGGCCCCTTTCGACTTTTTCCATATCAACAGCGTTGACAAAGACGAGGATGGAAACTTCATTGTCTCGTCCCGATTCTTACACAGTATTGTTTGCGTCTCTGCGAATACAGGAGGAATTCTCTGGATCCTAGGAGGCCGTAACAATGACTTCGAGGATCTATCGGACGGAAGCGCGACAGACTTCGCCTGGCAGCACCATGTCTCTGTGCAAGCGGGCAAAAGACTCAGTATTTTCGACAATGCCAAGTATAAGAAGTGGCATGAAGAGCTGTTGGGAGATAACAGTGAGATAAGCCGAGGCTTGATGGTCCAGCTGGACACGAGCAACATGACCGTCGAAATGGTACATGAATATATGAACCCTGGCTCGAGAGCATCACCTCAGCAAGGCTCTATGCAAGTCCTCGATTCTGGCAATGTGTTAATAGGTTGGGGTTACCACGGCGGCTACACGGAGTATGCGGCTGATGGTTCGATCCTCTGCGACACACATATCAATCCGGCTGTTTTCTTCCCCTTCGGCTTCGTACACTCATATCGCGCCTTCAGGACCGCCACATGGATTGGCCGACCGAACACTCAGCCAGATGTCTATCTCAATCCTAGCGACGGTTGCGCACTTGTGAGCTGGATGGGTGCTACCGAGGTCACGAGCTGGATCTTGCAAACTGCAGAAGCTACGTCTGGCAATGAGTTGCAATTCGCCAATGCTGTCAAAACGCCCAAAGATGGATTCGAGACGGAAATCGAGCTGCCTGATGGCGAGTACGACTACTTGCGCATCGTCGCGATCGACAAGAACGGCAACGTGCTTGCCAGCTCTAGAATAATTACTGCAAACAAAGGGACTGTGGTTTCCTCTGGCAAGTTCAAGTTTGCAATCGTCACAGCAGTGTTCTGGGTGATGTGTTTCGTAGCGGGTATATCTTACCAGAAGAGATTGAGGGTACTTATTCGAAGGGGGCAGCAGAAGGTGATGGGTAGTTCCTGGTTGCAGCGATGGCGAAATGGTAGAAGATCCAGTACGGCGAAACACGAGGAGGAGGAGAGACTGTACGATGGATGAGAAATACATAATCCTTGAAATCTCTGCAGTGGAGCAGATGTGTACACTCTACAAGTAATGTGGGTATCCATGTCTCATGAGATGTTGTGTTTGAGCGCCCACATTTACCAAGATACTTACAAGATCTCCAGGAAATGACCGAAAATGTATTAGATGTGTGTCGTATCTCCCGAATTACCATGCAGGTTGTACAAACATACTCATCAACTCATCGAAGCTCTCGAATTGTAAAATAATTAGTCCAAAGGGGATGAAAAGGGGGCAACCCTGTCTCACTGGCTTCGTGAGCCAAAAGACCAGACGTCGAAGCCGAGTCCTGAGAACAAGATTTGGCACTTGGATTATACATCACTCATCATCTTTTTCAATGCTTCTTCCTCCTTTACATCATATCACAAGATGACTTGTCTCCAGTGACTATCCTCATCGCGTATTCTGTACGTCCACGCCCGTGGACCGAGACATCCGGGAGGCTGTGGAATTGAAAAACCGTGATGTCATCGCCACGAGGGTGCATCATGAAATCAACCCTTGCGCTATCGAATCAGATAACAAAATACAGCGCGGCTCTTGATTTTCTGACAATTGCATTGCTTTAACCACATCTCAAAATCTCGACTAACAATACACCCCAAAATTGAATAATCGAAGCCTGGATTCAGCACAACAAAGCGCATACCACTCGAAGCAAACACCACCCACATCTTACGCGCCTGTCAAATCGATTCTCACGCGACACTCTTGATCGCAAACCACAAACCAAATCATCAGTCGCAGCATCACTCAGAACTCAAGCCACAATGCCGACGACAAGTCCAAACCACGACAACCGTACCTTCATGGAACGCATGTCCGACGCTCTCGTCTACGTCCTCGCATTCCCCTTCATCATCTTCGGCATCGCACTAAAACGCGCCTTCACACAAGGAGGGAAGCACCACTCGTATCGCAACAACTTGCCTGCACAAAAGAGGATCTAAGAGCATGGGCATTGGGAATCTTAATGGAAGAGTTAGAGTGATTTTATGGTTGAGCGGATGGAGCGGATGTTACGGATGAATACCCTTTTTGCTTTTTCATGTGGGTTTGCGATGGATGGAATATTGGGCGAATGTGGGAGATGAGTTTTGGCAGATATTACACGTTTCTCTTCTGCAACGATGCGGCCTCTGATGTGGTCTAGCAGTCGACCACATTGGCCAGTCTGTTCTGGGGCCTCACAAGGCCGCGTCAAGTGTCGGAGGAACTCAGAGTTACAGAAACACAGAATGGTCTCGCACGAACTTTGAATCGTGACAGAATATAATGATTAATCTTCCGCAACAGTCACAGTTTTTTTTTAACAAGAGAACCCGCGCAAAGGCGCAGGCGTGCATAGGTATCGAAGTTACCGATGCGACTCGAGGATGCTGGAAACTGCGACTACATTGACGGCTCCATTACTATCCCACGCACCTCCCTCTCGCTGGCCAATCTCATACTTGTATCCTCTGTGCATTTGATGCTGAAACAACACGCGGGCTGCAAGCTGGCTGAAGGAATCCTTTTACATGACTGCTTACAGTAGTTTTCCCCTTACCCCTGTCCCTCTTCAACACCATCTATTCTGACATTCCCTCCCCCAAAGGCAAACCAGACTTCCACACCAACCCCCAAACTCCGCCATATTCTGCAGACTCTCGCCCTGTGAACGCAGACGGAGGTACTCCCACAATTATCCGTGATATTTATGTGTTTGGACATTCTAGGGGTATTGTTGGGTCGGCTGAGCAGTTTGCTAAGTATGTGCATGATTTGGTGGAGGATAGGGGGTTGAAGTGTGGGAGGTGTGGGAAGTTTATGGGTGGTTGGTGAAGGTGATGGATTAGGACGTGCGTAAGGATGAGCATGAATGTTCCTGCAACCGAGTGGTCGCAAGATGTATGTTTACAACCTCCTAGATCTTGGAGAGTACAAATCACAGGTTGATGCCAGAAATGGGGAGAATCAGATATCTCAGACCGTGCTACACAAAGTTGGAAAGCCTTAATGCATCGCGATATGATGGAAACAGTAATACCTTCATCAACACATGTCCTCATCGGAGCTGATTAAAAAAAGTTCGACCAGCAATTCTTGATCAAAGAGAACAGTCCAGTAAAGCTCAAAATACAATCATTACATTCATCAAGAATTCCTCATCTTTTGTAGCTTCCCCTCCTCATCTGTCATCTCTCAACTCTTTGGTCGTTTTCAAATCCTCGAGCTCTTTACAAACCCAAAGGGTTCTGTCCAGTCTGTTCCTTGCCACCGATACTCTGCGGCTCCTCGGCAGCCTTGTCCATCTCTTTACTCTTGGTGTATCCTCCATTTGTGATTCCGCCCACTGCTGTGCCGATGGGAGAGAGGCCTTTGTTGAGAGCGTTGCCTAGGGGGTCGCCTAGAGGTGCGAGGAGACCTGTGTTGCGTTAGTATGAGCTGAGGCAAGAGCTTGAGAGAATGGGACGAGTGGGTTAAAGGAGAGGAAACTAGAGCGACGGTGAGCAGAGGTGCATACCTTTCTGCGCACCCAATTGCACATCAGTCAAGCCAGCGGGCAAGTTGCTCAAACTCTCATCATGAGTGGGTTCTTGATTCTTGTTGTCCGACATGATTTCGTATTCTCGTATTGTGCTTTCAAACGCGATATTCGCTCTTATGTTTCAGAGATTCGATAGATTGTGGGTGGAAAAAGAGGAAAGAAGGAAGGGAAGAAGTCACCAGGTGCGTTTCGAAGAGAAACAGTGTGCTTACTTTTGCAGATCATTCTTGCGACCTTGCATGTGCCAGCCTTGTTTGAGCGGCAGACAGGGCCCTGTGACGTCAGTGGTTTCCCCAGATCGTGACAGCTGATGTGTGAGATGGGGTAGCGCCACTGCTCCTTAGTTCGCATCTCGATTCAATCTACATGATACTGCAATACGTAGGTATGACTTGTTGTTTCATAGACATGATGATGGTTAAGTGCAGAATGTAGAACATCGCAAGGCTCGATGGGCGGGTTTAGGTAAAACATTGTGTTGGGTCGCTGATGTAGCGACAGTTATACAAAAAGGAAGAAGAAAAAGCGCTATAAGTGTTGCATTGTGAAGAAAACATATCAAGGCATACGCTGTGCGCCTGCTCTCCACCGGGTGTATTCCAAATCCGGGAAAAGCATTACTGAAAAGGTGTATACGGCAAAAGGAAGAGAAACATCATGGATGGAAACGCAATGGGTGTGTTACAAGAAAAGGGGATAACAAGATGGGTAGTTGAAGCTGGGCGTAAGGGTACAAGAATCGGGAAACCAACACAAGCTCAGAGACGTGAGTCAACAAGCTCTTAAGAAATGAGTGAGATAATCGTGGTTTAGCAGATCCAGTCTGCTGTATACGAAGTCCGTCGAGTTTTCGTGTTCAGTATCTCGGAGGGTAACCACCATAGCTTCCGTAGCCATCGGTGCCACCGTTTGTTCTCCGCTTGTCGTCGTAAGGTGTGCTGTCATAATCGTAGCCACGAGAAGGATACCATGAGGCTCTTTTAGTATCTCTCGCATCCCTGGACTCATCTTCTCGTCTCGGATATCTACTGCGATCATCGGAGTGCAAGTTTGAACTGTAGTAGGCCGATGGGATCTCACCCACGTTTGTGCCTTCTGACCTGGTGTACGGATTGGATGGGTAACCAAGATTGGGAGGAGTGCCCAGATTGGGTCGCTGCCCGCTGGCAGAAAGACGATGATGTCTCTGGCTAGTGCTGGGTATGTCTGTAGGTCTGCTCTGACTGAACTGCGGCTGAGGTGCAGCAGAGTTGGCACGCGTAGTGCGTGTCGCATGGTCTGAGCGATCAGAATTCCACCGATCCTCTTCATGGATTTTTCCAGAGCCTTCCTTGGCTGTATAAGGCTGACGCTGACGCTCGATTGGAGCCGGAGTGGTACGTAAATCATCCTCATCTATTGCGGATGCGTAACCAGAGTAGGGAGCACGCTGTCTCTCAGCATATGTGGCCGAAGTTGGGTGCGAGGTCGGTCCTGGCTGAGATTGAGATTGAGGCTGTGCCGATGAAGGTGGGGGTGGAGGGGGCATGGGATTGCTTGAACGTAGTTGAATGTTTCGGTCAGCCGAGATAGCAGCGTGTAGTCTTTGCTGTTGGGTGATGTCGTCGGAAGTTGGAAATAGCCTCTGACTCAACTCCTTGGGGAAACGCTCCTTTGGATTGTCGGCGTTACTGATGGGCATGTCCAAGACAGCCTTCGCGAGTCGCTCATACTCCAAAGCGGGATGAGCTTGAATGAGAGTGGTCATGAATCGATCAAATCCATCCGGAGTCAGAGCAGGGATGTCCGGAACTGAATGATTGCCAAGTTGGACAAAATGATGTTGGCATCGCAGGTCGCGATAGATCTTCGATATGGACTCGCACGTAATGCGGCCACCAAAGACATCACGCCATGGGTAAATCTCAGTAGGAAGCTTGACATCGTCGAAAAACTGAAGCATCTTGGCTGGTGGGATGACTAAACTGCGTTTCGGTTCATAATCGTCGATGATGTGGAGGGCAAGTCCTCGGAGAAATTGGCTGAGTCTTGCAGTAGGCTGGCCTGACTGGAAAAGGGATTGCCATGCCTTCTCGAGAACCGTCTCTTCGATGACGGAAGGAACGCGGACCTGTTTGGGCCTTGGCTTGTTGGCCTCTTGAGCATGGACAGGCGATGCATCGCCGCTGCTTCGGTTTGGTCGAGGGAGATCGTAGTTGACGCTGTATGGATCCGAGTCAAACATGGCAGGCTCAGGAGACAGTGATCTGTGGCTTGCATTGTCTCTAGTGGGGGAAGGCGGAGTGTATCGACCAGGGAGGGAAGCAGCAGATTCGGCGGGAGATCTCGACTGAGCAGACCTGGCATGGGGAGGTGGTGGTTGTGGCGGCTGTTGCTGCTGCTGACCAATACCAGAGGCCTTGAGGGTGTTGATGACTTGCTCAGTGATTTGGGCAACCAGAGTTGGATCTACTTGGCTTGCGGCGTCGGAGCGCTCGAAAGCGTGGTTGACCGCATCGTCGACTGGAGGAGCTTGATGGTAGATACTGCTGGGTCTGACAGCATTTGAGTTGCCCCGTGGCCTGGAACGGCGATAGGCATCCGGATCAGGTTTCTGCAAGTTGTCGTCTCGGCGCAGTTCGAAGCTGTCGTTTGCAGACTGCATCGGAGAGCGGTAGCCCTCTCCAGAAGCCATGCTAGCCTCCGTCACCGATCGTCACTTTCTCTGATGTCAAGAAGTCGATGCTCTGTCAAGGTTTCAACGACCAGGGATCCAAGTGACAGTAATTTCGCGTGCTGAGGGTGTGTTTATAAAGCGAGGACGGTCAGCCTTGGCCCAGGCGCAGACAAGGGCAATGCGATACGATGCGATGCTGCGGGGACGATGGCGCAGAAGTACGGAGAAAGTAGTCAAGGAAGGTGCGAGCCACGCTACCTTCTGTTCCTTCTAATTCGTGCGTCCGGTCCAAAGAAAGCAGCCTTGTTTCTGTGTTTTGATCTCTCGAGTCTCCTTGGTAGAAGATTCATCGTGTGGGTTGCTGAGCACGACAAGGCCGGTGCCATTTCTTGAGCGCGCCGGACGAGCCACACATCGTCATTGACAAGGAGACCTAACAGGTTTGCAGAAACGAGTGCGCCACGCCAATCATGAGGGTAGTAATAAGGCAGACGAACCGAAGCGCCCAGTCAGACGAACACGCCGGAAGTGCTGATCCTCCAAGCCAATCTGTTCGTCCACGCTAGCTGAACTTGCGACACACCCTGCTCGCATGGAATTCACCACACACCCATGCGTTTTCGCCGACGGCATAACCAGGCATCGTGTCAGGAGCCTCCATCTTGCCGCTTCTATAATACCCTGATACAACAACACAACAATGTCCTAAAAGACAAAGTTCCGGCGTCATCGTTTCATGAAACAGCCTGATGTCTACCAAACACATGCTCCACGATCAACAACGGCTGACGGCCCGGCCAAAACCTACCGGACACCAGTAACCCTCTGCCCCGCTAGAAAACGCTGCCACCTTCTCGTAACTTCACTCGTCGAAACACGTTCGTGGGTCAACTCGGTCTCCGGCTAATCGTTCATCACGATCGGAAATACCAGATTTCCACTCCGCCCGTGATGCCGTTCGGCCAGCAGATCACTATCTTACCAAGACGCTGCTCACACTGCAGGCCGGGCCGACGACCTGTTTTGACACATGCGCCTAGACGCCGAGCTCACAGAGTTCCACATTGGCGCGGCTTCTCGGATGGGGACATGGTAAGTTTGTAAATATCTTCTACGAAACGATGTATAGCTACATGTTCGATACGAAGGAGCGCAGCTGCAACTCATGTAAACTCTTGGGACGAAAGCTCGCAGACGTGTCCTACCTTGGCAAGGACAACTGGAATGATGACCTACAGATCATGCAGAGCGTTTGTGAGCAACATTCAGCGGTTTGAGAGGCATGCATGGTAAAGAGGCAACCCCTCATCGGTCATGTCTGGGCTGTTTAGGGCTGGGTCTAGACAGAGCTGAAGCATGTGAGCCTGAGGCTCTTGACAATTGCGCACGCTCCTGAATGATTCCTCACTGGTGATGACGGTGAAGAGGCTGGGGAGCGGTCAGTGGTCGCTGTTGTCTTTGATCAATATATCCACGACGAGTCGTCCAGGAGCAAAAGCAGGTGGCCGTTGGGCGTCCGAATCCCTTTTAGGACGCATCTTTGTGTGGGCAAGACCTAAATGCGGCGGCGCGTTTCATCTTCAGTTAGTGCGACGATTGAAGGGAATCGATTAGGTATGGAGGCACAGGCACGGAGCGCACGCGACGACGAGGAGAGAGCTATTTTTCGAACTTGTCGTCCTAATTTTGCGTTATCCTGACTGTGCGTCTGTCTTGTTGTCCTTGTTGTGTCTTTGTCGTCGTCGATAACAAGAAGACGGTCAGCTCAGTCTCTCGACGCTCGCAGCTTCCGTGTCACCAAGAAACGCCGCAAGAGTAGAGTCCGACGTAACCGAGTGATTGTCGCTGTGACGTTTCATCCTCTGCAAATCATCCTGAGCTGCGACTGCTCGGCTGGTAGTGTCTCAATCTACATAGTTGAGGCGACACATCACGACAGCGACGTTGGAAATACAAGAGGCACAAATCCGCACGCCCGCTGCCCGCTGTCACGCCGCCGTCTGACAAGCCCCCGACACACGACACAAGGACGACACGTCCAGGACAAAAAGACGACATCATCGGCCTCTATCATACTTTGTCCAAGCAGACAATGAAGCAATAGCCGTCGACGCCTCTTGCGCAATTCTTTGACAGTCGCTTTGTCGAACAACAATGGCCATGCTGGCTTCCAAACCCTCGTTTCCTGCCCCTCTGGGAGCAACTCAATATCCTTCCAACAGCGCCGCCTATCGCTCTGTCAACAACGGAGTCTATGGCAGCCCTACAGAATCCGAGTTTTCTGATTCATCGAGGATGTCTGATACTGTCAAGTATGTCTTTTCGCAATCCACTGCCATTGAACAGGGGCTGACAGAGTGCACAGAAATTGGGACGAACAACGCGTCGGCGAGTGGCTTGTCAGTATCAACTGCGGCCAATATGTCGACATTTTCAAGAGTGAGCTCTTCCCCGCCATGGGTGTGCTGTCAGTCAGGCAGGGCTAACGGGCATGCAGGAAACAACATCACTGGAGAGAACCTTATGGACATGGACCCTGCAACGCTGAAAGAGATGGGTGTCAACAAAATCGGTGACCGCGTCCGCATTGGCTCGCAAGCAAAGCTGTTCAGGACAAGCGTCTATAGGAAGACGAGTAAGCGGAACATGAACAGGGTAAGGGACAAGCATAACCTCATCAGCTCCGCCAGTCACTGACTATTCCATACAGCTCTCTCTGGCTACACTCGACGGCAACGCCCAAGCCAATGCCCTTCCTGCCTCATCGCCGCGTGAACGAGCCGTACTGTCTACCACTCGGATACAACCTCCGCCTACCTCCCTCCGCGATAAGCGTCTCTCCCGTCGCATAGAAGGCCAAGACCTTGCAAAAGTAAACTCTCGTCCCTCATCACCCTTGATCGACCAAGAGAACCGATCTCGCATGCCTATGCAGAAGAGCAGCAGTACACCATACCTACCCAAGCCATCTCAAAGGCTCACTCCCGGCGAAACCCCTCCACGCTACGGTGGTCCTGTGGCCGGTCATATCCGTTCAAGCCCAAGCGTCGACAACCTCGCTACATATAGCAGCGCTCTACCTGCCGATAAGGCTTTGATCAGAGTCATCTTTGACAGTGGCCGCTCATCCATGATCAACATTGAAGGCTGCGAGACTGCTGATGACATCGTCCTTAAAACGCTCAAGAAGGGTGCACTTAACGAAAACCATGTCAAGAACTTCTGCTTCTACCTGCTTGATGGCTTCAACCCCGAGCCCAAGTACTGTCGCCGTTTGGGAGATACCGAGCTGCTCCGTATCTGCAGTGATCGTGTGCGTGGCGAGAGAGGTCGTCTCATGCTCAGAAAGATTCATGCTGGAGAGCCAGATGGAGAGCAACTACGCATTGCCGCAAAGATCGCCGAAAAAGAAGCTCCTTCACCTCCAGCTATTGAGGTACAGCAACCCATCAACAAGTCAAAGAGCCACCTCAAGATCGAACAACTCATCGGCGAGCCCTTGGCTGCGGTTAGCTACCCCATGTCTCCTGCCTCGGTGCTTGAGCGTGAGAGAAACTCATATTTTGCTGCTCAGCCTTCCATCAACACCGCTGGTGCTCGCGCTCGCAAGCTAAAGGAGTTTTACGGCGCTCGTCCTCCAACCGAACTCATCACTCAAGATCTTACTTCTTACTTCCCTGATATCGAGAAGGAAGAAATGGACAAGACTGTCCGCATGTCAATCCGTCGTTCACGCAGACTTAGTAGAGCTGCCAACCGTCTGAGTACTATGAGTAGCTTCAGCGTTGCCTCGAGCTTGAAGGATGCTCCTCCTCTTCCGACCATTGCTGACAGCTGGTTGAATACCGCCAATCAACCCAAGCCTCTTCGACCGCTCTCCGTTGTACGTCTCGGCCGTCCCGTCTCAAACTACCGCGACTCTATCACATCTTCTGTTCTTGAGCCTCTCGATGAGGAGTCACCCCTTGAGCCCAATCGCAAGTCCTACGTGTCTTTCGGTGCTGACAGCGGCTCTGATTCGAATGACCGCAACGTTGCTGTGACCGACCCTGAAGGCAACACCATCATGCAGAGCTACTTCGATGACACTGGTAGCACCAGTCCAGCAAACACCGAGAACGGTGGATCTCTCAACTCTCGCCTGAGTCAGGTCATCGCTGAAGATGGTGAAGAATCAGACGACGAACTAATGGAGCACCTCGAGAATGACAGTTGGGAGAATCTCAAGTACATGAAGGGTGCCATGATTGGTCAAGGCTCTTTCGGCACTGTTTACTTGGCTTTACACGCCATAACTGGTGAGCTAATGGCTTGCAAGCAAGTCGAAATGCCGTCCTCATCTGGAACACACCTCGACGCCAAAAAGAACAACATGGTCGAAGCCCTCAAGCGAGAGATAGGACTTTTGCGCGAGCTCAAGCACCCCAACATCGTGCAATATCTCGGCTCCAACTCCGACGACTCCCATCTCAACATTTTCCTCGAGTACGTCGCCGGTGGTTCAGTAGCCACCATGCTCGTCAACTACGGTTCTTTGGGTGAACCTCTGATTGCCAATTTCGTCAGACAGATATTATCTGGACTGGCATACTTGCACTCAAAAGACATCATCCATCGCGATATCAAAGGCGCCAACATTCTCGTCGATAACCACGGTAGCGTCAAAATCAGTGATTTCGGCATCAGCAAGCGCGTCGAGGCTTCTTCTCTGCTCGTACCATCCACAGGCAAACGCACAGGCCCCCGCGTCTCCCTCCAAGGCTCCGTCTTCTGGATGGCGCCCGAAGTCGTCAAGCAAACCGCCTACACTCGTAAAGCAGATATCTGGTCACTCGGCTGCCTCATCGTGGAGATGTTTACCGGTGTGCATCCTCATCCTAACTGCACGCAGTTGCAAGCGATCTTCAAAATTGGATCTTCAGCTGCGCAGGCAAGACCAGATATGCCTGAGCAGGCGAGTGAGAGCGCTAAGGATTTCCTTGAGCGCACTTTTGAGATTGAGCATGAGAAACGACCTTCTGCGGATGAGCTGTTGGGCTATGCTTTCTGCGCACCCAAGGAACCTGGATCCGCTTGATTGGTTGTATGTCTTTGTCAGCATCTTTGGTCTTACCAGCTCTCTTGCGTGGGTTTTTTTTCTTTTCCTTTCTTGTTTTCTTTTCTTTATCTGGATGTAAGCGTAGGAGCTCCGGGGTTGCTGTTTTTGTGTGTTTCTACGTTCTTTTCACGTTTTCATGAGTATGTAAGTGTATGATAGGTTAGGATAGGAGAATTGAGGGATATACGAAATTGAGAAACTACTTTCGACAAGAACAAGATGTTTTTCTCTTTCCGACAAGTTCCGTCTCTGATTATCGATGTTTAGTGTCGGTGTGATGACTAGACCTGCTTTGGGGTGTAATATTCCAACATATCTCACAATGACTCGAACCGTGGTCCTGAATTGACCGACAATGCCCAGCGAACGCACGGATCCTTTCGCGCCGCTAGAATCCTTCAAACGTTCGCACTTATTGCTGTCTCCTCTACTTATACTTGACTGCTGATCTATGATAGAATTTCGTAGAGCAACATCGCTCACCCGATCGTCATTCTGCCATAGTAGAAGACTGTTTATCAAGATCGATACAGAGACATCCAACACTCCAATCCCGACAGAACACCTTTCCATTTTGCACTAAGACGAATCACATACGGAAGATACCCTAGACATGCTCAAAGCAGAAGCCTTCACTCATGTGTTTGAGCCGCAATCGCTCGGCCGCTCCATCAACTCTACTTTGATTGTAAGACTCGTAGCCAGGCGTCCTCTTTTATCAAATTCTGACAAGCAGCCATTGGAAACAGTCGGTCTGCAAGGTCTTGATATTCCTCAATTACTTCTTCTCGCCGTTCGATCACTGGATTGTTGGCGACCGATCATGGCGGCCAATCTTGGATCTGCTGCCCGAGAAGCTTGATCTACCTACGTGGATACAGATTTCCTGCCTCATAATACTGTTGCTGGCGCCATCAGTCCTCTTCTCAGTGGCAACGGTACTCACCACTCCTCGCGACAAATTCGCATGGTCTAGCTACTTCCTTCAGGCATTAGTTATTGGTCCGATCTTTCTCGTCTTCTTGGCCGTGGTTGCGGTCATGGTACGTTCTGGAATCGAAACTACGACTCCAGATGTCGAGTCGAAGAGTGACCAAACTTCAAGCTCGTCAACGGACAGTCCGCTGACTCTTTTGACGGCCACAGTGATTCGCGTCGTCTTGGCCGGCCTCACGAATGCTGTCTTACAAAGGCTGTCCAGCGCGCCTCCGGAGTCAGTGCAGTCAAACCCGCTACTGTTTCAAGCAGGTCTTGTCGCCATACTCAGCTTCTGCAAGTCTAATCACGCCCAAAGACGATTGATCAACTTATTCCAAAAGCTTGGTCTGCCAGTCCTCTCATCCCCCCCTCCATTGACCACTAGGAGCTTGTTGTCCTCACTCACCATCTTCGGCAATGAAGAACAGACAAGTCTTATTACGCCCGTCCGAGGGGCAGTATCATACATTCTGGTAAATCTCTACCCGCACCTGTTCGGCAGACCCATGTTGTTGTTCTCCAGATCCCAAGGCTTTGACGTCGAGCTCAGAGATCCGCGCGACGTATTTTCGAGCCTTCCGGCCAAGCGAGGATACCGCATTGGTGGTGATTGGGCACTCTGGGGTATCCTCTGCATCGCTGAGTTGACGATTGGGGTTGCTCTCAAGCTTGTTTTCCCATGGATATGGATGCCATTGCAGCAGTTGAAAGGAACAGCCGCATGGTTCAAGAATGCCGCCGATGTGGCTAGGATTGTGCTTGATATCTCAACAGCCATGCTCCGAGCAATGTGGGCGTGTGATTGGTCTGCCATGAAGAATGTGGCTTCAACCACATACCAGGATCACAAATACGGTGTGTTCTTTGTTGGGTTCAACATTATCACCATCGCTTTTGCAGTTTTTGTTGGGCTTTGTCTTGAATGGTTCAATGGGTACTTGGCGAAAAGATCCGCGCAGCTGTAGATGGTCATAGATGCGGCAGTCAGTCAGTCTTGGCCATGTCTTGTGTCATTCGGATGGCAATCTTCACTAGCTAGTGGTTCTACCATCATAACGCTAGGTGTTCTCTGTGTCGTCACGTCGCAGCTGTCATCTTCCCTCGGAGACTATCTCCCTCCTCAGAAGAAGACTCGCTATGGGTCTTGGCTCCATTCAATATCCCATATCCTCACAGTCCCATCGGGAAACGCAAGCGCAACTTTTCCGGCCCCATCTTCCAACAATACATCGAATGCTGGAGGGCCAGTTATGTATCCGCGGCTGCTTTGAACATCTCGGGCCCCGTCGTCGTGTTCCAGCATCACCAAGCACGCCCCAGACTCGACATCCCAAACTCTGAGGCCACATCTTCTCGTCCCGGATATCAAGATCTTTCCATCTGGTGAGAATGAGAATGCTGAGACCTTTCTTTCCGGATCTTCAAGTGTTTTGATGGGTTCGCCGCTTTCAATATTCCAGAGCATGATCTCGCGACCCGAGTGGGTGGCAATCATTTTGCTGTCAGGTGCGAATGTGAACGAGGCGAATTTCTTCTCAGTGTCCTCGAGGGTGCGTTGGAGTTGCCCATCGAGGGTTCTGTATATCTGGATGGTAGTGTCGTTGACCTGGACTGCGAGATGCGTATCGTCAGGAGAGATGCCTGCTTCTTGTCCCAGTATCGTCTTGTCCAACGTCCAAGTCTCGATATCCCAAATCCGCACACAATGTGCTTCTGGGCATACAGAGACTAGCTTCCTTCCACCGGACGAGAAAAGAACTTGCCATATTTCAGACGGCCATACGTGTCCGTAGTAGATGGCAGAGAATGATAATTTGCGATCGCCTGGTCCTGTGAGTATATGCTGCAGTTCTCCAGTTTCCACATCCCATATCCTTATGAGTTCAGAGCCAGTGGCGATTGTTTTGCCATCAGGAGAGAAGGCCAATGATAGCGTACGTTCATCGTCAACGGTGACAGTCTGCTTCAACTCGCCGGTTGCGGTACTCCAGATACGACCATGCCCTTCATCAGTTGCTGCGGCTACCAACGTGTTGTCAGGCGAGAAGGCCATGCCAAAGAACATATCGTCTTTGTCCTCAATGGTGCTTTGAAGAGATCCCGTGGTGGTATCCCAGAGTGTGATTGTCGTATGGTCACCAGCGGCCAGTATTTTCCCATCTGGAGATAGGAGTAGTCGTGCGACCTCGTCATCAGACGCCGTGATTGAATGTAGTAATGTCGTTGAAGCGTGCATTTCGAGAATGGGAGCACCAAATACAGGCAGTCTCCAACGAGAAATTAGAATGCCAAAGATTGAGTGTTGCACCAAGTGAGAAATAGAGATTGTTGTTCAAAAGCTAGGGCGAAGATTGTGTTTTGTAGTGTGTAGAACACGACTCCCTTCGCCTCACGTTTCGAAGGATTCACTGATGAGTCATTACATCAGGATTTCCGATTTAGACACCGCATTGTGGAGGTTGCAAAACTTTCTCGAGTTCTTGAGCATTTCGATAGGATCTACAAATCACTTACTAGCCTTTCGAGGTTCGATTGTACTTCCTGGAGGAAACATCTTGTATTATCACAAAGCCCTCTCGATGTCTAGACCACGCATGAATAGTCACTTTGCAGAGCTTTTGTACTGACCAAGAAATCCATCTCCCTATTTGCCCAACTTGTATTGTCCATGTTAAGACTTTGGAGATCTCATGAATTGTACATGGAATAGTATGCTAGTATAAAGCAAGCTCCCAGGCCTTCCATTGCCAGAATATCGCCGAATATCCAATCGAGCATCAGTGCAAAGCCAGAGATCTTGCTGACATGTGGCGCTCCTCATCTATCCCAAGAGTATCTTTTGATCAAGTGGGGGCCAAAGCAAGGGGAAGGGGCAGCGAGGTCCGTAACACGCCAACCTTGGTCAGCATCTCTGTTCCTTCTCATAGAACTCCTGAACACGTAAGAGACATAAAACCAGCAGTATCTTGAATCCTCATGGGATCACTGACCTCGTGAGTACCATGCCTTGACCAAATCATTGTTTTATATTTGTTTCCATGCCATCGTAGTCTGCCGTTTCACCGCCGTAGGCAGGTCGAAGTGATTCGATGGCTTGCATCAGTGCGAGGAGTTCCGAGTGCAGCAACGGACGGCATAATTATAGGCACTGGAAAGCCCAGATCGTATTTCGTCGTGCTGGAAAGCTCTGGTGTACTCCTCAAACTCTTATGAAGAAAAGTAGCACCCCGAGTTACTTGATCGAGAAATATCAAGAGTCATCTCTCTTTGTTACTGGCCTAAGCAGTCGTGTCATCCATTCTTGATCACATTAGATCTCGAATTCTGAAGGAAACCTTCTCCTGTGACTTGGAGAGCACATCCATATGATTATCACGAGTACCTCATCAAGATCATATTATGTTCTGATAATCACGCTCTTTCTGACTCTAGCTTTTCTGGGATACAGAGAAGAGAAAATTCATATCCCTCGAAGGGAGTAGAAGAGATAAAGACATGGGGTCAGTGATCTCCTCCACTTCGGTGACGTCTCAGGTATGGATCAGAACCAATATTGTGAGGAATGTGGATTGGAAAGTTCAATTCAAACCACGAAAGCTCAGGTTCAGTGACCTGTGAGAGACCTATACGTGCTCTGCTCTCCGTGTCTCCAGCTTCCATCTGTATCAAGGACAATCAAGTGTTGACCAGAAATGTCACGGAAGAGATACTGAGATAATAGCAGTTGACTCTTCTGTAGAGCTTGAGAACAGAAAATGGCTCTGTGGATCATGCAGATCAAGGGGGATGTCCACGGCAGCATCTTTGATCACTGTATTCTACATATATTGATCGTAGGGGACGGTCTTACTAGAAAGGTAGGCATCTCTGGAATGGTCTTTTCACACCCTCTCATGAGTGGATCGTCCATGCCTCTGCTTTGTTCAATATGTTGATATTATGTACAACAGTGTCTGGCTTTATAAGCACTGCCAAACATGTAACTTGACCTCTCATAAGTTATAACACTGTCTGCAAACCTTGCAGCAATAGAGCGAAAAACAACGAAGAGATCATATATTTGCTGTCCGAAGTAGCAGTAACTCCATCGCCGTGGAAGCTCTATCCTGAAAACCTTGTGGTCTTCTTTGGCAAAAATTCATTCAGCTCGGACTGTTCTGTCGTTGCATTGCGCAAGCTAAAAGTGTCTCGAAGCAACCACATAGAAGAATACGAGCAGGTCGATGAATCCCAGCACAGACTCTCACCTTCTCGCGCAAGGCACGCCAACGTTGTTGTATATTATTGACACACTGACCTGAGGGAGATACACGCACTGTCTAACCAGCGTTCGGAGACGAAAATTACATCAACATGCCTGATCTGTTACTACAGGCAGACATACTTGTGATAGGTTAACGTTTGACCTTACTGCAGGGATAGTCCTAGTCCAGCAAGCAAAGACATCGCCCATCCCCATGTTTATCACCGCTTCTCCACCCCAACGCACAACATTATATTTTGTTTTGCACCCGTCTCATCCATCAATCCGATATGGTCTAGTGGCTAGGATTTCTCGCTCTCAAACCGTTCGAAAGAACAACCAGGTCCGAGGAGGCCGGGGTTCAATTCCCCGTGTCGGA
>JGI24891J29808_1000466_pt1 | contig 23017 bp, 21 predicted proteins | sample FreactcultuFSWF8_FD_29808 | JGI IMG/M metagenome (IMG submission 29808) | reverse complement strand
ACTCGCACTTGGTTTTCGTGCTTAATTGGCGTAAATTCTTGCTTAAAACTTATAAACCACTCATCAGCCACTCGCCTTATTACACAATTTTTTATTTGTATGCCTTCAGGCAGATTTTCGGAACATTTTACCCAGCCGATTTTTGGAAGCTTGACGCGCGTTCCGTTGGTTTGAAATGGTTTCGTTCCATCACGCTCCAAATAAAAACTGTCACGCACAAACTTCTTTTTCTTCTGTGGCAAACCTTGCAGCTTACCAGTCTTGTTTTCGCCATTTTTACGCAATGAGAAAAATCGATTCATAGCCACGTCAAAATTCCGAATCGCTTGCTGGGTGCAACATTTGCTCACTTCGTTCAACCACAAATGCTTCGACTTTTCCAACCGCACAAACATCTTATTCAACTGCACGGAACCCTCGCGCTCACCAATTTCAACGTACACTTTTTGCTGAATTTCAATCGCCCAATTGTACGCATACCGAGCGCAACCAGCATGCCGATGAAACATCGTCCGCTGCTTATTCGTAGCCTCAATCCTGATTTTATATGAACGAAATTCTTGCACTATTTCTACCTTTTTACCGCTTTATAAAACTACTCTTTTTCAGCCAAAATATACTCAAATACACAACATTAAATACTTTTAGTTAACTTTTTTGTAACAGTTGGCAACCCCGCCATGTTTCTTTTCGCACCCCCGATTGGATTCAAACCAATGACCCCCAGATTAGAAGTCTGGTGCTCTATTCATCTGAGCTACGGAGGCATCTTTTTGTAGGCACACTAGGAATCGAACCCAAATTCCAGAGTCCGTAACTCCGTGTACTATCCATTGTACTATGTGCCTGTTTTATTATGTAGTCCTTGCAGGATTCGAACCTGCGACCCTCTGCTTGTAATGCAGATGCTCTAACCAACTGAGCTAAAGGACTATTTCCCTTTTAGTAAATCCGATGGGGTTCGAACCCACGACCCGCATATTAAAAGTATGCTGCTCTTAACCAACTGAGCTACGGATTTCTGTAAAACAAAAACGCCCCGTAGCTTGTGGCTTCGGAGCGTTCCTTATAAATGTGTTGTAAGTATTTTTATGAAGTACAATCACAGGAAAGCCCGAAGCCGCGTTTCTCCGCTGCTCCGACCATAATACCTATGTTGCGCCTATTTTGCATGTTTTGTTATTTGCTTTGTTTGTAGTTTAGAGTGCAAATATAGTGATTGTTTTTTAACAAACAACTTTTTTATAAAAATTATTTTTTCTTCTTCTCTAAATTGCCGATAAGCTTACTCACCAATGAATCGGAGTCCGAAACAACACGCAATGAATCATTAAAAGAAAACTTGGCAAAGTTGTACAGTATTTCAAGAAGGATACATTCGTCATACCGCTCTTGTTCAGTTAATTTTTCTTTTTCTGTTGCTGGAAAGAAGCTAAATGAAGAAGGCTTTTGCCTGCTCTGATTGATAATTATCTCATTGCTAGTAGTTGCCAGAAATTGAAATCCAGCAACTAAAGAGTTTATCCCAACAGGCATTTCAGTTGGCCTAATTGTAACGTAGAACTCACCAGAACGGCATTTGTAAACATCGCCAAAATCAGACTCCCACGTTATGCTTTTCTGCTTCGTCAATTCAATTAGCAGAGATATTAATTCCTTAGTCTTAGTCGATAGCATTGGTGTGTGTGTGTTTTTAAAATAAGAAGCAACTACCATGCCGAAAGCGCGGTAGTTGCAAAACAATTTATTCCCTGATTACAGCATCAGGATGGCCCATTCTTTCAGATAAGATACAATCAACGTTGCATCAAGCTCTTTCTTATCTTGGCCGAGCAAGAAGATATCACCTTGCTTGTCTATGCGGACCAGCTCCTTACCTCTTTCTCCAAGAAACTTGATGGTCTTGTCTGCTGTGTTATTTGATGCGATTAAACCAGCCTCTTGTGGTATGTCGGCAACATTGAATTGTCCGTCTGCTGTTGGTACTATTTCGAAGTCCATTTCTGTTGTTTTATGTACTTAAAAGTATTAATCAAAATATTCACTTCTCAATTTTTTTGCAACTTCTTGCAGTGCAGTTCTTTTATCATAAATATTTTTGCCAGTTTCCATATCCAACATATTTAAAAGAGGCTTCAAAACTTTTGTGCTATTTAAAGAAATGTATTTCTGTATGCTTTTTTGAATCGACTCTTCGGTGAATGGCATATTCCCATCTCTGATTTTACTTGACTCTACATCTACGTAGAGATAGAATCTAATGTGGCCCGCATCATAATATTGGGTTATTATATTTTCCGCTAGTTGCATCAATTCTAGTTTTTCCTCAAACTTGCTTTCATGCCTAGATGCGGTGTCACTTGTTTTGTGCATCCGAATGAAATTTGTATTGGCAAAAAGTTGAGGCAACGCTAATCTTCCAAGAGATTGATAGTGGCAAATAAGGTCTATTTCTGAGTGCCTGCATGAAATCATTGCCGACACTATATCAAGCTGTAAAGCCCCGCTAGCCATATATTTTGCTGGGTCTTCAATCAGAAAACTTCCGCTATTGTACATGTTTGGACTAAGAAGCAAACTTAATGTATCAGACATATCTTCCAATGACATTCTTTTCCCATCATCAAAATAAGGTCTTATTCTTCTGACTTCAATAATATTACTCATGGTAAATCTGACAACATCCTTTATAGCTAATGCGGGTATACGACTATGCTTTTTACCCATAAATTCAAAGTCTCCAAATTCATCGTTAACATCAAATATCAACGCCCGCCTCGGCTTGATTCCAAGAGCGGGATTGCCCTTAGCCATTTCATATAATATTCTAACTGTCTCATGGCTTTTCCCGCAACCCTTTCTACCACAAACAGTAATTAGTCTCGGCTCTCTCATTTTACGCCAATTTTTGTGTGTATAGCACTAATCTGCTTAATAACAATTCTCCTTTCCGCATCGGATATTTCGTGCAGTAATTTATCATTTCAATTTATTTTAAAAATAGAGACGATGCAAGAGATGTGAATACTGCTACGTAACCGTTTCTCGTTATTTTTGCACCGCCCCTATTTGAATAAATAATTTGAGTTAACAAGAACATAAGCATCACGTAGCAATGCAAATGTAGCATGTTTACTTATATTTTAATCTATTTTATTTTTTCTCCTAGCTTTTTTTACAACGTCATCAGAATGTTGTTTTGGCTTACGACCAGACCTTTGTTTCACCTCTTCCTGAAATTCAGTGATATCCACGTGCTCTGGTTGTAGCGGTTCTGGAATTGGAGAACTACCTTCGAAAACAATTTCATTTGGTATTATCTCTGCAACCTCCACTTCTTCTTCGAATGCGGGTGGCGTTGGAGGTGGTGTATATGGCGGCTTATCATTCGAAGGTGCGGCCTGTTGTTGCGGTGGCGGCGTAGCCTGATGGGCCTGCTGTGTGGGCCTGCCATGAGCCGCTGTATTGGCCCTGTATGCCTCGGTAAGGTCTACAAGCTGGTTTAATGCGTCTTTCTTTTGCTTAAGCAGAGCAACACACTGCACACCCTTAACTACCAAATCCTTAGACACTAGGTAGATAAGCATCTGTTCATCTGTCGCGCCAATTCCCTTTTTCTCCAGCACGCGTTGCAGCACTGGTGTTACCTCTTCCTTGAACTCGGTAGTTACAGTAAACACATCCCCAGTTTGCTCGTTGTATGCTTCTACATACTCCTGCAAAGTAACAATCTGATTATCGCCAACCCGTATAGGCATGCGCAAATCAATAAGGTTTTTTCTTGCAAGTTTTTTTAACTTGTTGTCACTTATTTTTACGACGTGATTCCCCAGTAAGTGTAACGCTTCATACCCATTTATAGCCATTGCTGCCGCTGTCTTGGCCGCATTGGTTTTTTCTTTTGGATTCAGCTCTTGCATCTTTGGATTTATCGGCTTAGGCGGCGCTGTGGGGCCTGCTGCTGCGCCGTCCTTTGGTGCCGTAGATTGTGGCGGCGGAACCATTGTCGGCTCTGGGATTGGCTGGTTGGCCTCCAGCGGAGTTATTTTTATGTTTGGCTTAGCATAACTCTTTTCGTTTACCGCTTCTTCGGTAAGCGGGTTATACGGCTTGCGCGGCTCCGCTGGTGGTGTTGGAGGAGTTGCATACTTTGAACTTATTTCGTGAGCTTCTGCATTTATGGAATCGTGAATTTCTCCAGACTTTTCAAATTGCTCTTGGCTTGTTCCCGTTTTCATTTTTTTTATTTTGTGTGTTTTAAGTTGTTTAAGTACTCTTTAACTTTCAAATCGAATTCCTTGAATACTTTCTGGTTGTAATCGTTGCCCTTTGTCTTGTCTTTTTTATTTTCACAAATTGACTTGTGGTATCTTATGACCATCGTTCTGGTCCTTAATAATCTATCTGCAATGCTCTGAAAAGAAAGCCCTTCGTTGCTAAAGTGTTCATACCCGTAGTATGAAATTAACGTTATTGCCAGAACTCTTTTCCTAGAATATCGCGACTTATCGCGAATCATCTGCTCAAATTCCAGTTCGAATTTGCCGCAAATCATTTCTATTACAAAATTGAGATGCTTCACGCATTTATTTTTTGTGCGCTCTTTGAATAGAATATCTCTGGTGTGCTCTTCTCCGAAGAACTCGATATTTTTGGCTACTTCTAATAATAATCTGGCTGTATTATTGCGAGGTGGTGTAGGCATTGCGCTATTACAAAAATGTTGTGTGTGTAACCACAAATATAGTTTTTATTTTTTGCAAAATCAAAAAGTTATTTTGAAAAACAGCAGGTGTTTTATCAAGGCATTAGACATGGTGAAATTATTCCCTTATCTTTGCAAGGTGTGTTACAATTAGGTTGCGTTAAAAAAGAAAGGCTCCGTTCTCGGAGCCTTTCTTGTATAGTATATATGTGATGGATAACCTCTTTTTCTATCCCCGAATTTGCTGTGCAAAATCGTTTATGATTGCTTCGGTTGCCGTGGTCCTTTGGTTCAACTTATCAACCTGCCTCTGTACATCGTAGTAAGACGTTTTGTCGTCCTTTACTCTCAACCTGTAATAATTCACAGTGGAATAAAGTGCAAGTGCGCCCAAAAATAACATGCCCGTTTCTATCCAGTTAATACCAGATAAAAAGTCCAATCCGTTAGGAGTTGCTGTCTGTGCCCCTGCTGCCTGTGCTGCACTCGCTGGTGGCTGTGCTACCGTTGGTGCTGGCATAACTTGTGGTGCTGGTACTTGGCTTACATTTTCTGGCATAAACTTACTTATTATTCAATTGGTTTCCAATCGTTTTTCTTTGCTAACTGAATCATCTCAATGTCAGTTATATTTTCAAGCTTAGAAATGTCGAATTGATGCTCCTTAAACCACTCCTTGGCCTGATTAGCTAATTCTGCATTCTTTACAGCTTCTTCGTCAACAACTTCTTCATTCTTCTCATTACCATCCACAGAAGAGAACGCCTCATTTGTTGGTGATGTCTCTGGTAAGTCTGTGTTTATGATGTCCTGTTTTAAATCAGGGATATTAGCTAATTCTAATTGCTTCTTTTCTTCTTCCAATTTAATTGCTAGCAACTCTTTATCTTTCCTCTTTTTGTTAACGAAAGAGTATATAGCATATATTGCGCCAATTAAAATCACTCCCTTTACGACATTTATTTGTTGTGAAGTCATCTACGCTGCGGCTTTAGCATCCTTTCCTAAAAAGTAATATGCCCCGCAAAAAGCACCAGCCATCGCTATTATCCATAAAATTCCATGACCCGCAGGTGCTGCCTGTGCGGCACACGTCGCTGGAGCAGCGGCGCATGAAGGCGCTGACCCACCGCCGCCGCCACCACCCATTGCAGCTCCAGAAGCCGTACACGCAACTGGTGTTCCAGCGGTGGACGTACATGAAGGTACACTTGCAGGTGTAGGTGTCGCTGCGGGTACTGGGGAAACTATCACTGAAGGCGTAGTCGTAGTTGTAGCAACTGCCGCCGCACCAATTGCCGCTGGCGAAATTGGAGGGGTCGAAATAGCAGGTCTTGGCGATGGGGATGTGGATGGTGCAGGAGATGGCACGCTCAATATCGGGCCTCCACCCAATACCGCAGGAGATGGTGCTGGGGTCGGTGATACTGGTGGGGCTGCGGGACCAGTTGGTGCAACAGATACAGCACCGCCACCGTACATCGGTGTTAATGTTCTCGGACTAGTCCTTGGAGCTGGTGTTGGCGAAGGTGCAGGAGTTGGCGAAGATGAAACACCACTTACGGGCACAGGTCTAGTTGCCGTTAGATTTGCATACATATCATTTTTATCCAACTCAGTAAATGGTGGATTAACGACATTTATAACTCCCTTTTTTATCATAAAAATATATTTTATTTATTTGCAGCTATCGAACCTTTTTCAAAAAAATACCCAGTGAAATATACAACGACAGCAGATGCGACAAAAGCCATGGTTATTTTCATTGCAACGCTGCTAAGTGATGCTTTTTTTTCTTGAACACTACTTATTCCCTGCGATAGTTCCTGAACCGTACATGTTACTGTGTCTTGCATTTGCTTTGTTTTTTATTGACTCAAAACTTGCTGTGCCATGGCCTGTGCTTCTTCAATAGTAACCGTAGTGGCGTTTATCTTTTTTATATTTTCAGAATCCCACCACAAATAACCACCAACACCAGCAGCAACCAGCACAAAGATACCTAAAAAAATATGTAATGCCTTGTTTTTACCGTTACTATTTTCCATCTTTACCGATTTTTTAAATTAATTGCACAGACAAACCTTATTATTCAGACCCAAAATGTTATTTGCCACACAGCATGAAGCCGCTGGGACCGTAGCATTGGCCTGCGCTGCGGTTACAAGTCCGAATGGGAATAAACTTCTTGTAGCGTTTATTCTATCTTGTATCCCATTTGCCAAATATGCTTTTGGTGTCATGGTAGAATAACCTGCGGAAACCATTTTGGTTATTTGGTCTTCTGGGCTAGTGGCCTTGAATACACCACCCTGTATGTATCTTGGGTTGTTCACGAAGTTACTTACATAGTAGTCCATGAACCCCTTGAAGTCTGGGAAAGTCCTGAAATAGGCTTTGGTTGGCGTACCCTTGTTTGTCTCTGTAGTATCCAGCAATACGCCATTGCTTGCATCACCCTTTATACCACCGTAATTGTTGTACTCTTGAGATAAATCAGATTGACCATTCTCCGACTCAACTGAAAGCTGAGCCACGGTAGAAGGGAAATATAACCCAGTATCCGCGATAGCAGTAATTATATCGTTGAAATGCTGCTGCAAAAAAGTCTTAATCAATGAGGTAGTGTATGCAGATGCCATTTTCTAATCGTATTTAACGTGTCCTGAAACGAATGCCTTTTCTCTAATCCAAATGCTCAATAAATATTTTACGCCGCTTACCACTGAAAGTCCAGCGTGAAGTGACTCTGGTATAATGTTGCCATCTCGGTCTATATTATCCCAATAAATCAACTTCCCTGTTTTAGGAGTAACCCTATAATTCATATTTGGGAACTCCGTCTGTCCACCTTCAAAATTTTCATTCAGGTAAATCAAACAAGTTTTCACTCGCTGGCCTCCCTGCTCCATTGCCTTTTCAAAGTAATCGGCAGATGGAGAAAAACAATCGTGATGCGCCTTAAATATACCACCAGCAGTATACCTGATAATGCTCATTGCTTCCTGATTTTCTACAGGAATACCAGTCTGCTTCGCTATTACCTCTCTTATGCGCTTCAACGCCTTTAAATTAGGGTCGAAAAACATAGTATCGGCTATTCTAAAATCATTCTGGTCCTCCCCGAGAACTTCCGCTTTTTTCATCTCTGGTTCCCCAATGGAAATAATGATTCTACATTGTTCCTCATTTAGAAATCCATCGTACTCCTTCAGGTTAATCGCATTGTTTTCGATAGTCATTTATCAGAGTGTAGATTGTTTTATAAAAAGTGTTTAATGGCTGTCGCTGTCTTCGGGCATACTGCTTCAAATACTGCCATAGCCAACAATCCCGTTATCCCTCCAATAAGAATATCCCTGTCATCACACTCGTCATTTGAAACCATCGTTAACGCGGCTCCAAGTAAAAAGCCCGTTTCACCCAATCTCCTACTCTCTTCTTTTTCTATTTGCTTTTTACGTCTCGTGAAATACGATGCTATTTTCTTCTTCATTGTGTGTGTTACTTATATGTGCTATGAAAATTATCCCCTGTCATTATACGCCTTGATACCCAGTGCAGCAAGAACACCTACGCCAAGCAACCCGAAGAACCAACCTATACCACCACCTTTTTTCTCTTCATCTACTGGCTCGGCTACCTGCTCTTCCACTAGTGGTGGCGTTTCTTCAACAATTGGTGCAATGGTTTCTATTACAGGAGGCTCTGGTATAGGCTCTTCTGCTGGAGCTGGTGTTACTACTATGTTTTTCTTTGCGTTTTTAGCCGCTAACATTTTAGCCGCATTTGCCAGCATCGCAGGGCGCTTGGCCGCATACTTCTCCAGTGCAACAATGAGGTCATTATCCATAACGTCGATGTCTGCCTCAATTTCAGCAATGAGGGACGCATCCTTTTTACTGGTCGCATCTTCTAAGGCTGATTGTGCATTTGTCAAAGCTGCAATATCGCTCTGAATACCTTTGCTTATAGTTGAAGTTGTAAGCCCCAATTCCTGCATTTTTGTTTGATACTGTGTCTGTTTCATAAACTACTTTTGTGGTTACAATTTGTGTGTGAATTTACAATTTTTATTTGTACTTTCCTGATGTTGCAGATTTTTTCTTAGCTGTTGCAACTTTGGCCGCAACCTTAGCGCCAACTTCCTTTGCTTCTGCCGCAGAATATGTTTTGCCGTATTCCTTTTTGTATTTATCGGCGACTGGTTTACCAGTGTATTCCTTTGCTACTTTCTTAGCCAGACCATCGAAGCCAATCTTTCCGCCATCCTTGTAGAAGGTCTTGTATGACTTACCAGCGATTTCCATTTCTCCGCTAAGCCACTTCAATATATCCTTGTAGAATGTATCGTCATCATTTGACTTATACTGACCTACATGCCATGGAGTACCTTTCTTTTCCTTGTCGTTTGATACGTACAAATGAGTATGGTCTATCTTGCGAAGGTAGTATGGATACCCACCCACTTTTACTTCAGTAGCAGAATCTGTTTCACCACCTGACGCGTATTTAATTTTGCTCAAAACTTTATGACTAAACATAAGGTCTGCTTTCGCAAAAGCTATTTTAGACGCATCGAATATTTTCTTCGAAAACTCCTCCAAGGATAATTCTGCCGCCTTTATGTTGTGCTCTGCCGCGATTGCACCTATTTGTACTGCTGTTTTAATCGCTGCCGCTTTGCTTTCGGACTCCTCCTCTATATTGCCACCAGCAGACATTTTATGCACCGTCTCACCCGCATCTTTGTACTTCTGTACTTTTTTACCATCAAGCACATACTCCACTAGTTGACTGCTGCCTGAACCTCTGGATACAATAACACCATCAACTTCACCTGTTTTACCATCGGTGTCTTCAGTCAACGTTACTTTGACTTTTTCGCCGTTATCAAATTGAAATAAATGACCGCCATTAGACTGTTTTACCAAAGAGTATGTGCCATTCTTAACCAATCTTTCGAATCGATTTACTGAATCACTGTTAATAAATCTTGGCTCTGACAGCAATCTCCACCTAACAAAGTTTTCGTCAAGTGATATAATCTCTGCTTTTTCGTCTCCATCCTTTAAGAATTTCGTCCCTGCTTCAAAAGAATCGATATCCCCTCCGCTTTCGAACTTTCTTTTATGTTCAGTCTCTGCATAAGCGATGGCCAAAGCTTGTCCGCGTGAGGTTACTTTTTTACCATGCCCATCGGTTAATGTTCCGCGTTTGAATTCGTCCATTACTTTCTTAAAGCTATTTTCAGAAGTAGACCCACCCTTTGCCATTTTAGGGGATTTTTTTTCATTCTCCCATGCAATGCGCTCTTGCTCATAGCCAATAAGTACCGCCTCTGCTGTGTTTATTACAATTTCACCTTCTTTGTTTTTCAATTTACCGTCATTGAATTCTTTCATCACCTTATCAAACTCGCTATTGTCATGTACTTGAAATTCGTTTTTGCCAAAATTACGACCCACAGGAGCGAGGTAGTCATCGAATAAGTATTCAACATGGCTGTCAGAATCATCCACTACCCATATTGCAGAATATTTACCAGAAGCAAAAAATTTCTTCGCTTCTAATATTGCTATGTTAAATGACTCTTCTTTATTTTTCCCACTCTCTGGGTGAGCTATACCGCGCATGCTGCCAGAGATATAAAGCTCCAATGAGTATGTTTCTTTCTTTGCAACATTGCCTCCAAAACGGAACATACCAGCACGCTCTTCTGCGTCTTTTACCGCCTCGCTGTATGTAGTGAACACTCGTTCTACAAATACCTCTGGGTAGCCCGTAAACTTAGCAGAAACTACATACCCCTCCTTGCCATTGTACTTGTAAATATAGATTTTTAAATTTCTAGACACTTTCGCATCTATGGTATGTTGTCTGTCTCCTACCTTAGAAGTTTTGACTGTTTTTTCTATTTTGCCCCCTTTTGCATACTGTCCTTCGCTAATATGCTTGTACAATACAGAGGCAACAATAGGAGGCAAATCCACATATTGCATTTTAGGCAACTTGTGATTAATTTCAAATAAATTTGTGCCGATTTCTTCCATATGGTCTAATAGGAAATGTTTTCTCTGTGAAAGAGTCCAAGCATCCCATATTTCGTGCCCTGTTTGGCCTTCATAGCTATTTGGTATATGGCCTATCGAGCCTCCACTAGCATACTGCCCTTCGTTTATATGGCTATTAAGGCTTTTATATATTTCAGATTTCTTAAATGTGCTTACCCTGTCAGACTTAAGCAATTCAATCCAACTCATTGTTATTATCTCGCGGGCCTGCGGCGGGTCTAAATGTAAAATACTATCGTGGTCTCGTAGAAAGTGTTCTACCTGCTCAGGGGTCCATTCGTCCCAAACTTCTCCAAGGCCTTTACCTTCGTATTGGTTTACAATACCCCCTTGGGCATACTTCTTTTTCTGATACCTATCAGTTGCATCTTGGAAATCCCATAACGGCAAGGCCTTTAAAATGAATTCTCTGGTCTTTTCATCCTCAACAATAACACACCCGTAATTCGAATCGAAGTCATAATACGCCCTTACATACGAATCCTTCGTATTCTTATTTTTATTGAGTTCATCAATAAAATTATTTACATATTCACGCAACTCACCTTTTTGAACTGGCTTACCACCAATTGTAGTCTGTGGTTCAAAATATATCCTCTTTTCAATTACTAAATCAGTGGACCCACCATTAGCCATTTTATTATTTGCTGGAAAGTGTACAAATATTTTTTTAGTGTTTACACTGTTTATGGTAAATGGCATGTCATTATCTTCAAAAAAAGAAATAGCCGCGTCTTTGTCTACGTTATTGTATGCTTGAATTTCAAACACATCATTCCCAGATTTGTTTTTAGTCAATTCTCCAATATACATGTCAGTTCTCTTGAACTTTTCGAAGAACTTATTCCACTTAGAACGTGGGCTTACAACACCGCCTTTAGCGTAGCGAACTGCCTCTCCCTTAGCTAATGCTACCTCATTATAAAATGCTTTTTTCTCAACATCATTTCTGAACTTAGGTTCAAACTTATCCAATACATCAAGAATTGAAATTGACCCATATGTTCCAAAAGAAGTTCCCTTCACTTTATCTTTCCACACATCCGCCTGTTTTTGGGTTTTTATTTTATCCCATTCAGCGTATAGTTCATTTATAACTTTACCATTGCCCTCATTCAGCACGATTTGTCCACCATTTGAATAATACTCCGCACCAACACTTCTTTCTGAAATATTGTTTTTGCCCAACGCCTTTTCTGCGGCATCCTTTATCAGCCTGTTCATATTTTCAAATGAATACTTTTCATCACCATGTTCTTCAAGCATTTCTGCCATGACAAGACGAACCCTATCGATTACAGAGTATTGAAGTCCATCTTTATAGCCAAGGTCATATAATCGCGACCCTAAATAACCAGACGGCATTTCTGCGCGAACGTGATGCAATAAACTTTCACCTTTTGAAATTTCGCCGCCTACTGCATATTCGACTTCCGCATCGCTACTCATTGCATCAACACAAGCGCCACGGAATTCCTTCATGTATTTTTGCGCACTTTCTTTGTCGTTACTTTTCAACGCTTTTATAGCTTTATCCAAAAGTTCGGCCTCGGTGTGATAGTTAACATCTTCAAAACTGTCGAAAAGTTTTCTCAACTTATCGACACCCCATGAAATATCAGACAGCAATCCCATGTTTAGCATGCCTTCGTAGTCGAAATCTTCACTATACTCGTCACCTAACTTATATTCAAGCATTTTTTCGTCTTTGATGTTTAGTATTTCTTTACACTCTTCCAATGCCGCCTTCAGTCCATTTACTGACCACTTCTGACCACCGTCTATCACTAATGTATCACTGTCGTTAGCGTCTATTAATGTTCCTACATACCAGCCACCACCAGTCGCGCCCCAATTCTTTGATTTAGCAAATAATTGGTCTACCTGTAGTATTGATTTTTCTGGGTCCTCGGCAATTTTTAAAGTGAATCGGTAATGGTCTGGATTACCCTCATTATCAAATGCTGGTGCAGCCAATACGATTTTTCCGCTGGCGGGTGTTGCACTTTGTTTCTTGCCAGAATTGAGCAATATCTCGCGAACACGCTCTCTATCCATTGAATCACCGCCACCCCATTTCGGGCCTTTTACTGAAAGTTTGCCTATGGCAGTTTGAGATATGTAGTCGTTTGCCGCTGCTTCTATTTGGCTTCTTGTAAAGCCATTATTAGGCATATCTGCCGCATATATTCCTTCTTTGCCATAGAAGGAATCAACGTAATCTACAAATTTTTCATATTCTGCAAGGGACATATCTTGTGTGGCAGTTGGCTTCATTATCTGTAATTTGTGTAAAGTTAAGGCATTTAAAATATAATGCGAAATCAAACCAACTTTAGAATGATAAAAACATTCCTGTGTACTTTTCAATAACTGGGATTAGCATGTCATCGTATAAGTCATTTGCTTCAACGATTATTTTAAATGAACTTCCGTGAATGCGACCTATGCTAATGTTATACAGGTCCTTCGCATTTAGTGTTATTCTTATGAAGTTGGCCTTTTTGTTTTTTATCTTAAACACGACTCCACTTGGCACTGCATAGAAATCATAAGCACCTGTCATCATGTTTAGTTTGGCGCGGCCTCCCAATTGGATAAGGATGTTCTTCGCTATCTCTTTGTCCCGTTCTGGGTCATTTGCAGGTGCCACGGTGCCGCCGTCTTCAAACTGCGGATTGTATTCATGTTGCGCCTGCCATGTTAAAGAATCCTGCCAGTTTTTTTCTTTCTCCAAACGGGCCTCTTCTTCTTTATTTATTTGGAACCACGTGCCATCTTCTTTTAGCACGATGTTTTCTCCATCGACTTCCCCGCCGTCAGCAAAGATTGGAGCCATGCCTCGCGCTACTCTTTTGTTGTCGTACTTATCCTGCAATGACGTTATTTCTTTTTGTATTGAATCCATATTTGCAGAACCTACTTTCATTCTATTCCTTTTTTGTTTTAGCAAATTAATATGCTTAATATCGGAGAGCAATTCATCTTCTGCAACAATCCCGCCATTTTTTAATTCTAAAAAACCTGTTGAAACTGAACTTCCTTGGTCTAAGATATCGAATCCCATCTTTTTCCAAAATGGTATAGCACTGCGCTTCGATTCTATAACTATATTTTTGGCCCCAATATTTTTAGCCCATTTTATTATGTTGAGAACTTCATCTTTCCCTTTACCGCCAAATCGCTCTGCTTTTGGCACCTCTATGTAATCAATTCTGACTACCATATCACCATCATCATCTTCTTCTGTAAACGCCGTTACCTTTAGTTTTTCATTTTTCTTTAAATACCCACCAACCGCATACTCTCGCTCTGAGTTATGTTTCAGCTTTGCCTCTGCGTATTCGATAATTGTGTTATATCCTTCAGACTTTATCTTTTTAAAATGCGCTATTTCTCGTTCGAAAGCAGCAACAATGTTTTTATTTGATTTATATTTATCAAAATCAGGACGAGACATAGCGAATTCAAGCCCATTAATTACACTGTCGATTGTAGATGTGGGATGCTCGGCCCATACAGCACCGAATACATCAGTGAGCACCCTGTTTATAGCCTCCTGCCTAGTGAGGTTTTGAAAGTATTGCCCTTTCAGATTTTTTACGCCTCGGTAAGAAAATAGAGGTTCTTCTTGTGGCGCGCCGTCTTCTTGTTGCACTTTTATGTCGCCACCTGTCTCAAAGTGTATATGCTTTATTTTATCGGCAATCTTATGCACGGTTTTTTTAGTGTACTTTCCTGCAACAGAGACAGCATGTTTCACCTTCTTTTTATTAGAAGGTGAAACAATCTTGCCGTATGTGCGTTTAATGCCTTTCTCTGCACCTGCCAACGCTTCCTTGACCTTAATTTTGTACTTTGTTGCTTTTGGCATATATACTATTTATTTGAAAATTGTCTTTTAAAACGTCATGCGGTTACCCTTTCCTATATGGTGCTGAAAACCTGATTTTAGATAGACCGCCAAGAGCATTGTAATCTTCATCTGAAATGAGATACTCCTTGCCATTTACCTTGATAAGAGTCCCCACTGGGCCGCTCATTCCTGTACCACGGTAAGTGACTTTGCCCTTATCAACCAGCTCCTGAATGTTTTCTGGCAAATCTGACATAGAGGATAATACTTTACCACCTCTTGCAAAACTGTTGTTGCTATTGGAAATATAAAATGGTATAACAATCTCTTCCAACACCTGTATTTGCTTATTTGTTCTTTCTAAGGTATTTTCCGCATCAGCAATTTCTTGCCTGCTTAATTCTGGTCTATTTTGAAAAAATTTTAAAGCGTCCTCTTGCCTGATTTTTTCTTTTTTCAATCTGTTTAATGACTCATTTTCGTCCGCCATCTCTGACAGAATGTCATCTTTATTTAACCCAACAACTGATATTATCGTTCTGCTTTTTTTAGTGCCGTAAACCAATGTTTTACCATCATCCTCATAAGACACGTTCGTTACGTTTTTTATTTTACCGCCATTCGCAAATTGCTCTTCTCCAGTAGCCCCACCAGTAGCGTAATTACCTGTTTTAGATTCACTTACTATATTGGCGCTTGATTTTTTATTATAAACCAACCTGTCAAATTTATTTTCAGCTTGCTCCAAGGTTTCAAACTCGTAAACTTCCTGCCCACCATTAATCGTGCTAACACTAACTGCGTACTTATTTTTGTTCTTATATTTAGCGCCGCTTTGTGTTTTATTTTCATTTAACCTCAGCAAGTTAACATGTGAGTTGTCATCAAAATTAGCATATTGTAGCAATGCAGACATGTTGGCTCTTTTTATTGAACCTCCTCTTGCGAATTGTTCCCCACCAGATAATTCCTGCTCTACTACATCAGTGTTTGACGCTATGTTCTCTGGATGTATGCGAACCGCTATCTCGTATACGTGAAGGCCTATCCATGAGGTATTCATCTTCTTAGTTGATAGGTAAGAATGTATACCCAGCATCTTTACGTTATCGATTGTCTTGTCAAAAACAAATTTCAAAACGTAGTTGTTTTCCACCGCTTCTTTTTCTGCTCCGAATATTGCATCTGCAAACATAGCTGCGTACTTCGTGGAATTCTTAGCATGTGTTTTCGCTGGCTGATTGGCCTCTTGTTCTATCTCGTAGATTACACGTTCAAATTCCAGCACCGCTTTCCCACAAACATCAAAGTGCTTTGTTTGATAGCCAAATACTTCAATATTCCTACCAGAGTCGAAATGTGCAGGCACTATATTATTTAGCATTTCTACTTCCTCTTCTGGAAGCATGTCAATATCTGCGTTGTCATCATCCATTATTTCATTATCCGCAAGGTATGCTTGTGCATATACTTCCCTTTCATGCGGAGTGGATAGGATTTGGTCAGCTTCTTCCTCTGTGAAATCGTGCTCGTTCTGAAGATGGTCCTTTAATTCGTCATCAGAAACCGTTTCTTCCAAATCATCATCCACATTTTGTTCGTCTTTTTCCTGTTCGTCTATTTTATCCTCTGCCGCAAACATTTGTTCCTTCAATTGTGCTTTTCTTTCCTCTGTCAAGTTTGCGAAGTCCTCATCTGAAATGCCGTTTTCTTTCAGGCGTTCTTTCAACTGTTCATCAGAAATTTCGGACTGCGTTTCATCTTCTTCTATCTCTGAATCTTCCTTCGAAATGACAAAGAAATTTTCTATGGGCCTTTCATCGCTATAAACACTCATTTCATCTACTCCAACAGCATAATATTCATTGCTATCGTAAAGGCGCTTAGCTTCTTCAACAGCCTCTTCGGATGTATCATATTTTTCGCCAAATTCTCCTGAAAATGCATCCCAGTTTTCTTTTGTTTTCCACTTTACTATTTCAAAATAATTTTCTGGTAATTCCCCTCCAGACTCTAGCCTAGGATATTTTTTAGGATTGATGTCGCCCCTATTGGCGCGATACTCGTAATATCTATGACCGCTGGCACTTATGCGTTTGCCAAACGGCTTTGCCTTTCGGTCCGCATCTCGCTCAATATCTACACCAGAATTTTTGTACTTAGCAATGACGGCCTTGCTGCTGTGCTTCAGGTCCACTTTGCCATGGTGGTGTGTATGCTTCTTAGGAGCTGTCTTATGCTCTACTTTGGCTGCAACAGGCTCGGCCTTGGCACCAGTTAATTGTGCCAGCTTAGCTTCAGCCTTTTCTAATGACTTCTTGAATATAGCCTTTGACTTTTCAGAACTCTTCGGATTAGCCATTGCCTTTTTTATATCCGCTATATCTTGTTTGACCTTCGACGCCTCGGATACCTCTTCTTTTTTAGGCTTATACTTTTCGTAAGTGTGTATACGCAACTTTGGCTTCCTTTTCTCTGACTCCGCTGCCTTTACTTCTTTTGGCCCACTAGCTAATTTAGCCAATTCCTCCTCCGCCTTCTTGAGTGAAGCAGTCAATATCTTTTTAGTACTTTCAGATGTCGTAGGTTTTGCAATAGTTGCTTTGAACTGAGCTATATCCTTGTTCAATTGAGTTGCTGTTGGCATTGTGTAATTTTTATAGTATTAAAGATATTGTAGTGAAAGTTTAAGCGCGGAAATAGCCTCTTTTATATTTTTCTTTTCCTCGGCATCGGCATATTTAGCCGCTAACTGTAAATCTTTGATTTCGTTCATGATATCCTCTTTCGTGGATTCCATAACCTCTTCAACCGCTTCGTCAGAAGGAAATTTAATCGGTTCTGGTTCTTTTACAACAGGGACGTTAGGATGTGTTGCTACATATTCGGCAACCTTTTTATCCATTTCAGCCGATGCATTAAAGGCCATTTCCATAATGGTATCAACGGTTTTCATGGTTTTAGCATCAGAGTATTCCTTCATGAATGTGGAATACTCTTCTTGGTCTTTTCTCTTTTCCTGTCGTACAGCCGCCCTTTGTCCGCTCTGGGCATCGTAATACGCCCGTAGCTTTTTAAGGTTTCCTTGAACATCTCCAGAAACAATTCCCAACTCCGACTTTAAGAAGGATTCGGGTATGCCATCGTTTATGTACATCATCACTGCGTTTTTAAACTTAGTGAATGATGTTGCTCCTGCAAACCTGCGAAGCATCTCATCTGGTGTTTCTATTTCCTCTTCATTTGCGACAGCAGGGACATACTCTACTTGCTCTTCCTTGGCAACAGGTATCATATCCTCTGTTGGAATGGCATTCATCGCGGCTAATGTTTCTGCAACGGTGTTGTCCTCCAGAAGTTCTTCCGCAATAGGCACCAGTTGATGTGGCTGCTCGGCTATCGGCGCTATCAAAAACTTAGAAAGCATTTCGTGGTTATAGCTAGCAAATTCCATGACCCTTTCAGATACAGATTTTATAGTATTTACCTGAAGGTCCAACTCCGCTTTAATACGGGCCACCCTTTCTGGCTTGCTATCCTCGATGCCTTTTAATTGCTCAGTCAGTTCCTCCAAATTCTTATCAAATTCAGCAATCGGATTTTGAGCAGTTTCAAAGCTAAGGCCCATAGGCTTTAATACCTTGTACTCGGAAGCACGCATGTCCTTGAAGTCATAACGGAACGCTTCCAGCTTTCTTTGCAGGCTACCATGATTCCTGTATATATCACCCCACTCTTGGTCATCACGATAGTCCATGTCACTCAATACGTCTATGTATTTTAAACAAGCAGCATAGATACGTTCGTCATCAACCGTATTGTAGTCAATGCTTACATATTTTTCTTCTGGGTCCAAATCGTGGTCATACCTAGTTTTCTTGTAGTTGTTAATTTCCTTAGCCATCTTATCTGGGTCCTCGGAATATTTTTCAACTATTTCAGACATCTTGTCTTTCTGCGCCTTAACTGCTTCCTTCTTGGTCAGTTCTGATTTTTTAGCACTGATTTGATTCAGAATGTTTATTACTTCTGGTCGCGCCTTTTTGTAAGAGCGATATGAAGACATAGCACTATTCAGCATTTCCCTTCTGTTTTCAAAGTAGATTATTTTACTTTGAATCTCATCGGTAGACTGCAATATTTCCCATTCTGCCTTTTCTTCTGGGTCGGTAATAAGTTTTTTCTGCAACTCCTTTGGATTGAAGTCACGCAAATCTAATTCCTGCAATTCGCTGGACCTGTTCCATATTTCGTTGATACGGAGCGTCTTTGAGTTCAGGTATTCAAATATTACTGGGTCCGCTGAATTGTAGCACTGTGGGTACACGATACGTACATTGGCAAACCTATTACCCTGCCTCCATATACGGCCCTCTATCTGTGCCGCATCCGTTGGATTCCAGTCGTAGTAACAATTATACAGGCATGATGCATTCTCCTGAAGGTTGACACCAACGCTGATTGTAGAACTACCTATAAGCACTACAATTTCACCGTTAAGGAACTGTCTCTTAACTGTTTCCTTGGCGTTTTTGGACATCTGTCCACTCACTATGCCTATCTGCGACTCCTTTAAGTTACACGCCTTGGCTACGGCCTTTTTAATGAGTGGGAAGTATTCAACCCCTGCGTTCATATAAATTACCTGACCGCTTATTTTTTCATCGCGTTCACGGTGATAATCGATAACCGATTTGATACAGCCAACCACATATTGCAGCTTAGGACTGCTCTTTATATACTCGTCCGCATCTGGAAGCACAGGAGCCTCTCCACTAGCTTTTCTGCATGCCTTGTAGTACAAGAAAGGAGATAACGTAATCTGGCGCATCATAGATAAACCACGAAGTATCCTCACGCCAAGGCTTTCGGCCTCGTCTAAGTCCTCTTCGTCCATTTCCATGCCGTCATCATGCGTGTTCCTCATTTGCCTGATGAGATTTTCTCGCGTACTTTCTGAAAGATTTTCTGAATCACCAGTGTATTCCTTCATTGTATTACGCTCCCACTCTGCTATAAGAGCTTCGTCATCAAGGGCATCGAAATCAGTATTCTCTATCTCGTCTACTAATGCAGAGCGGCAGATAGCATCGTATTCAGCGTTGCCATTTATGTATTCCTTCACATGCATCATCAACTCATTTTGCTCCTGAGTCATTGGCAGTGTAGTTTCTATTCCCTTCTCTAAAGATGGGAATATATGCTTGTCTGGACGGATAAGGTTTGCCCCTGCATCCTTTTTATCCATCAATGAGTATATAATCTGGCGCATCTGCGACAAGTTATTGTACCCAGTCAATACGATATCTTTTACAACCGTTTTTTGCGGAGTGTACTTGATGTCATAGTTGATTTTCATGAACGTGTCAAAGAAGTCAACCATGTTATCAAGGCCCATATCTTCCAGCTCTTTGTAGTTGGTCAACGTAAGCATAGAGAACACCTCCAGAGGGCTATTAGTAAATGGCGTGGCCGTAAGCATCAGCACATTCCTGTTGTCATTTTTAGACTGTATGAAATGTGATAATTTGAACGCACTCAACGCGCGGCTACTTGGCACGCTACCAGACTTTATCTCGTACTTGCTTTTTTCACGCTTGTACTTTGTATTACCTTCGCTATCCTCGCGGGTTCCTGTGATTGTTCCCTTAACGAAAGTGAAAAGCTTCTTGTAATAATGCGCCTCATCAAAGCAGGCCCAGTCAATGCCTATATCCTCTATATTCACCTTAGCATATTTCATGCTAGAAGACACCGTCTGTTCTATTTTAAGCTGTAACGCTGCAACTTCTTTAGCCCTATCCGAACCAGCCGCCACCTCACCCTGCGATAAGATTTTGAACATTTTGCTTACAAGCTCTTCTTTGTTGGCATCTGTAATACCCAAACGCTGTAACCCAACTTCCGTAGTTACAAATATGGTCCCGTCTGGGAATGACTTAATAGAACCAAGCTCATACACTTTGTAGTTGTACTCCATGTATAGGTAAGTCAATACGAAATCTCCAAAACTCTTCACGCGCTTGGCGGAACTGTTTTCAAGTGAAAATTCATATTCACCCATCAAGCCATTCCAGTTCAGGTCGTAAATTTTGCTTATCTCCATTTTGCGCGAACCGCTTAATTCGTCTTTGTACGTTTTAAGTAATTCTGCGGCCTGTAAAATGGATGCAAGTACAGCCTCTTCCTTTTCCGTATATATTTTAAGGGTATCCCTTACGATTTGCGGATTAAGATTGAATAGGCCGACAACGGGTGGCAATTGCGGCATAGTTCCTTGCATGAAGACTCCACTCTCCTTATCTACATACCCCTGTATTTCCCCAAGCCAGTTAGGGTAGGTATTTGTAGGCGCAACCACGATACCCTTCTTTGCAATACCATTGTAATACGCCTGCGAAAAACAAACTACCGCTGAAGTTGTCTTACCTACGCCGACCCCGTATGCTAAAAGACCGCTTTTTTTCTCCATTTGGAATGCAACAGCCTGTCTCTGCGTGTTGTTAAGCTTGAATGGCGCTCCGTTTTTCCATGTCTTAGCTATTTGGAAACACACAGGTATCTTTGAAAGGTCTGGCTCTACAATTGAGTTGTACTTTTCATTCCACAAGTAGCTAACTTTCGCTTGGTCTTCTGGCAAAAGTTCCTCTGCAAGGAACACAGCGAACAAGGCATCGCCCTCTTCCTTTGTGCGCTGCCTGATATTTATAGCGTTCTTTTCGGCCTTTTCTTTTTCCTTACCCTTCAGGTCTTTATTTATTTCAATAGCCTTATTATCAAGATAAAACTCATTAACCTCGAAATAGTTCGACTTAGTAAACACATCTGGTGGCTGAACACGAATCCAACGCTTGAATGCATAAAACAAAGAAGTATCACCATTCAATTCTGGCTTTCCTGAGCGCAACTCTGTAATTTGAGTTTCCTTTGCAAAATTAGAGTGCGGCAATAATGTTATTTTATCGTCACCAACAAATCCTTTTGATTTCGGGCGCACATCCTGCAACATCTTCAATTGCCTTTCGTACTGCACTTGTCCAACAGCGTTTATAACTTTTTCCTTATCTTTCTGAAGTGAGGATATTTTCTTGTTTACATTACCTGAAATGTATGTGTAGTAGTACACGAATTTGCCATCTTCATAGCATAGTAATCCCTTCTGAATAAGGCTATTCTTGTCATTAGAATACTCATCAAAAAGCAACTTGTGATTTAATTCTGGGTGAGAAAAATAATACGCGTCCAGCTCATCTTTAGAAATGTTGTCATTGTACATTTCACCGACTTCCCTGAATGAATATACCTCCTGAACCGAAGTTGAAGCATCTGATTTCGCTGCCTTTGGCTTGCCCTTACCACCAGTGCGGATAGCCTTTATTCTTTTTTTATTTTCAGCATCATTTTCCTCCTTGAAGACATCCTGAATTATACTTTGCTTTGTCTCGTCGGTATATACTTCCGTTGGGTAAGCGTCAGCAACGGCTACGGGAACCGCATCTATCTTTTGTATTGATGAAAAATCACCAGACACTTTTATGATGTCATTGCCCCACTGCCCCTTTTCTTTTGTTTGAACACCAAGTACTTTATCTGGATTATCAAGGAAATATTTATCACCTATGAACGGATTATTCATCTTTGCGTTTTTTGAAGTTAACTCTGGTTCTACGGCCTCTTCGGAGTATGAAGATAGCGAAATGCCTTGATGTGGATTGAAACTAGGACGTTCAGAAATAGAGGAGGCACGACCAATTTTGGCCATGCCTTTATAACCAGTGTTTCTGCGAATCAGACCTTTAGCCATAAATAAAAACAAAGATAGCAAATATTTATGTAGTAAACAATCGCAAACTAAGTTTTATTCTCCGCTCTCCAATTCATTCAATTCCGCCTCAACTGTTGCAATTGCAGATTCAATTACACTTCCATGTATGTTTTTTACGCCACCATTGAAGATAATTTCTTTTATACGGGTAACTATCCGCTGCTTGCCAGTTTCTGTTTGTTTCAGGCTGCAAATCTTTGAGTACCCCTCGCATTCAACAAGGTGCTTCTCAATAAGAAAATTCAAATCTTGTTCATTATATTGGTTGTCCATTACACGAATTTTATGTTATTATATTTTTCTAAAATGCGGACCATCTCTGGTTTATCTATTGTTGCCGAGTACACCTTATTCAAACTCTTGTCATAAAGATTTAGGGTATAGTATGATTCTCCATAGCTTTTTATCTCACCTTCTGAAAAAGGTATTTTCATGCCACCAGAGGTCAACTCTCCACGTTTTACAGAACCTACCCAAACCTACTCACGCGGATTTAGTGTCTGTTTCTTGCTTCCTTTCCCTCGCAGGATTTTTTCGCGCGGCTGAACCGAAAAATC
>JGI24891J29808_1000465_pt1 | contig 23017 bp, 21 predicted proteins | sample FreactcultuFSWF8_FD_29808 | JGI IMG/M metagenome (IMG submission 29808) | reverse complement strand
TACTCCGGACACTTGGCGACCCTGTTCGAACCGTCATTCACCAGCAACCACGACCTGCCACGACCTGCCACGGCCCGCCGAGCACACTAACCACATCAACCTGTACAACAAGACGTGCGCAATGGCCGACGAACCCATCATCCAGCTCGCAGAGACCATCCAGACTGCCTCCATCAACAGACACCCCTCGCCCGCCCACGATGCCAACCCGTCGACGGCAGCTTCCATGAAGCAGCCTGTGCGCCTCGACGACGACCCCGACCTCGACACACTGCCCGACGACATTGACGACGACGAGATCCCCGTCTCGGTCCTGAGACCCTCCCCGCGCAGCAAGCAATTCCCTCCGCTGCCCGACCTCCGCTTCGAGCAGAGCTATCTCGCCAGCATTCAGCATGCTGACACTTGGCAATCCGTTGCCTGGATCACCTTCAGGGACCAACTGTTCATGCCCCTGACCCAGGGCCTGCTCTGGACATTGGTAGTCGCTGGCTGGAGGAACTGGAACACGGTCCACAACACGTCGCACAACTTCTCTGGCTCGAGCATCGGCGCACGTCTGAGAAGGTGGTGGTGGAAGACGAACAACTGGTCCATCCCCCGCTCCTCGTTGCGCGACCAAAGGCTCGCTGGCAAAGTCCAAGAGGTAAACATCACACCATGAGCCCGCGCTGTCCAATGCTGAATCCCGCTACAAGTTCATGCTGACCTCCTTGAAGTACTATCAATCCGAGTTCAGTGCTGGCGCTGATTGATATCTGTCTCCGTTTCCATTCGCCAAAGATGTCACCATCTAGTCTGCCTCCTACTGGCCGAACTTCTGCACATGTCTGCAGACCAACATGCTCGGCCAATCCCAGCCGATCCACACAGCCATGACCAAACACAAGACAAGGCAGAGTGGGAGCCGCAATCCTCCGACCTTATCTCTGTCGAGGACTTGGGGTCGTCAGAGGCGGCCTTTCCCTGCTCTCGGCGTGGTATTGTGGTCATTGGAAGTCAGACACGCTATGAATTGACGTCCCTAGTACTGCGTACATGCTTGTCGTACGCCGGTACACTGTACAGTAATACCCCCGGGCCTTAGCACGCCTTGCTGAGACCTGTCCATGCAAGTCGAGAGTCTAAAGCCAGTAATCACACGAGTCTTCAGCTCCACCTTTGTAGCCTCTTTGACCATTCTCTCCAAATAGCATGTTGCATTATTACAAGCCTCGTTCCGTTGGGCGAAAGCCACAATTTTCATCTGGCGACAGTCAAAAGGCGGCTCTGCAACTGGCGTCAAGTGCGCAGTGCACACGGCGCATGGTCGCAGCGAAAGCCAAAGCATTCGGTTGAGGCATTGGGGTCTGCGGCATTGCGGCGGCTCGTATGGACGTTAGGCTAGACGCAGCCGACAAAAGTCGAAGCGGGGTGGTTCTCTTCACCCCGCGACCTGGCGACCATGGAAAAGTGTGCTGTGTGCGAACCTTGTCGACATGCATCGTAAACACTCGCTATGTTAGGGTGCGCTATCTCGGCCACTAAAACGGCTCGCCATGCCAGGGCAGCGACTGGCATTGCTCGCAGAACGCCTCGGGCCCACCAGGAACACCCACTCCACCCTGCCACGAATTAGACGTCATCAAGACCACCTCTTTGGTCACCACTTTGGCTCTACGCTCCATTGGGCTACCGTTTAATAATATCTGTTAAATCTCTGTTCAGTCCCGCGACTGCTTTCCCGCATTCTTCGATCCCTTTTCTCTTTGCCCGTTCTATTCTACATACATCTGTAGATTTTCCATCCTGTCGTGCCTGGAACGAGACCTGAAAACCCCTCTCTCCACAGCCGCAACCATGTCCAACAAGCCCATCTTTGTTGCGACTCACCCCAGAGCATGCTCGACGGCATTCGAGCGAGTGCGTCTCCCTGATTGACCCATAGCAATCGACTCACTCGACGACTGACGTTCTTCACCAGGTCTTCATGACTCAGCGGGACACACTGCAATGCGTCCACGAGCCCTTTGGCGATGCCTTCTACTTTGGTCCCGAGAGACTTAGCGACAGATACGAGAAGGACCAGAAAGCTCGTGCTGAGAGCGGCTTCGAAACCTCGACATACAAGACCATCTTTGACAACATTATGAAAGAGAACGAAGAGGTGTGCATCCCCTACAGCTTTGGGAAGCAGCTCTGCTCCTTCATACCTATTACCTATTGAGGACCCACCTTTGACATTGCCCTTGTACTCACCATCATCAGGGCAAACGCATCTTCATCAAGGACATCACCCACTATCTGGCCCCTCCTGACGGCAAGCCGGCATCTATTGCCCCGTCTCTCATGAAGGTCAAGCGCGGTGTCGGCACCAACGACAGCAATCCTCTGACCGACATTGTCGATGGATCTGCAGAGGCCGTCCCAATCTCTTCGGGCTCAAATACCAATGGTGCAGTAGAGAGCTCTCCTCCCTACCCCTACGCCACCGAGGCCGAGCCTGGAAACCCCACCGTCGTCCCTGCCGAGATCCTGAACAAGTTCCACTTCGCTTTCCTCATCCGCCACCCCAAGCACAGCATTCCCAGCTACTGGAGATGCACCATTCCCCCGCTCGACGCCATTACCGGTTTTTACAACTTCATGCCCTCCGAAGCCGGCTACGACGAGCAGCGTCGTCTTTTCGACTACCTGCGTTCTTGCGGTCAAATCGGACCCAAGCTTGCTGGACAGGAGGCTGGCGAACAAAAGAGCGGAGCTGTGGACATCTGTGTTATCGACGCCGACGACCTTTTGGACAACCCCACGGCTATCCTCGAGCAGTTCTGCAAGAGTGTCGGCATCGAATACTCTCCCAGCATGCTGAACTGGAACAACGAAGAGGACCATACCCACGCCAAGGAGGCCTTTGAGAAGTGGAGAGGTTTCCACGAGGATGCTATCCACTCCACTGAGCTCAAGCCCAGAACTCACGTAAGTCCAATGCACCAGCTTTCGTGGGCGATTTCTGACAACAGATACAGAAGAAGGCAGAGAAGAGCGACGAGCAGCTCTTTGCTGAGTGGTCCGAGAAGTACGGCGAAGAGGCTGCCAAGATCATCCAGAAGACGGTTGCAGAAAACGTCAAGGACTACGAGCACATGAAGCAGTTTGCCATCAAGGTTTAACAACACCAAGCTACTCTGTGGACGAAGTCGACTATTTTTTACACTTGGTTATTACGGTGGGCTTTGAAAGCCATTCCAATTCAATGAGACATGATCAAACCATACCGTATTCCTGCGATGCTTCACAATCTATTCGTTCGTTGTCGTAAAACACCATCTTGGAGTGCTATTACGTCATAAAAGTCGTCTTTGTAAGCACAGAGCTCATCATGAGATGGACGGCATGGCATGTTCTTGAACAGACATTGGGCAATATTTTACCATACATCTCAATATCTCGTTCTTCGTGTTCTACCTCTTCTCTTTTCGGCTGTAAAAGCTACTTCGACTTTAATTACTATAGCTCAATCAATCATGTCTACCGCACTTATCTTCGGAGGTTCCGGCAAGGTAAGAAGTCCCCAAGACAATCAATTGTGCTAGGGCTTGGTTGAGAGAAGCTGATACCGTGAGCTCACAAGGTTGCACGCCATCTGACAACCAAGCTGGTGGCCTCGTCCTATACTGTCCACTCGATCATCCGCAAGGAGTCCCAAATCCCCGAACTCGAAGCATTGGGATCCAAGCCAATCGTGCAAAGCATCGAAGACTCTAGTGTCAACGACCTCACGGCAACTATCAAGAAGTACAGTCCTAACGTAGTGATTTGGAGTGCAGGGGCTGGAGGTGGTAGCCCTGAGCGAACCAAGGCTGTAGACCACGAAGGTACGTAAGTTGCACTGATACATCTTGTTGCATGCTGACTTGAGTACGATAGGTGCTGTCAAGGTCTTCGATGCCACTGCTGCTGCGGGAGTCAAACGATTCGTCATCGTCAGTGCCGTAGACATTCGTGATCGTGAAAACAAGCCGGCACCCGAATGGTAAGTTTGTCTCTTCATATGCCAATAGAGTAGCCAGCCCATGCTAAATCACGTCAAAAGGTATATACCCGATGATACCGCCGTTAGTGATCGGATGTGGGGTGCCATAGGGGTGTACTGCCAGGCCAAACTCGCCGCTGATCGAGACCTCGTCACCCAAAACGACCGCCGCAAGCTCGACTACACTATCGTCAGACCAGGTTCACTAAACACTGACAGAGGTTCTGGCACTGTTGCCGCAGGCAAGGTTCACTTAGGCAAGAGTATCTCACGCGAGGATGTAGCTGAAGTCATAGTACGCTGCATCGAAGACTCATCGACCATCGGACTAGCATTTGATGTCGTTGGAGGAGATACTCCGATCTCCGAAGCAGTCAAAGAGGTTGGCAGCAAGAAGATCGACACCTTTGCAGGTCGTTACTAGAAGGGTCTTCTGGTATTGACTAGAGCCTGAGTACGGATAACGCGATAGCGACCAAAGAATACGAGCCTAACATCAAGTCTCCTTTTAGTCGTTCACCTGGTGAAAGAGGGCCAGACGAAGACGCTAAACAATCGCTCTCAAGTATCGTGCATTTGATGGGTGCAACACTACGTGTCGCTGCGGCTTGAGGTTCGACATGACAATCCCCACCCCCAGAAAGCTAGCTATTTCATCTGCCCGCACCATGTTGTCGTTAGCTCCAGTGAATACCACATTCTCCTGCATCCAGCCACTGTCTTGATACACACATCAAAATGCACAAAGTTCTTCAATAACAGGTGAGCCTCCACTGAGAGCTCAAATGTTCCACGCCCTCACTGGACATCTGCTCATTTTCGGGAACCCTCTTGCAATTCCATGTGGTCGATTTGGTCAACGCTACGTGACGGAAATGCAGCAATCATTTCCTGCCAAATTCTCGTTACCACGCTTTTGGATTCGGCCCTAACTGTACCGTAACACAAGAGCATCGATGTGAGCAACTTTCTGGCGCAAGCCCAGACACACGATAAAGGCCATGACACAACATGATTATCGTAGTTTTTCTTATTTCTTTGATTAGTTGTGACAGCATTCTGTGTTGGCAAGCTTCGGCCACTGAGAAAGTGGAAGCTGCGATAGCGCCAGGGTCAGTCTCTCGGCACGCGCTGCCTGGTTCTAGCTCGATTGGGCCATGTGTCACCAGTGTCTCTCGCACTCGCTCTGGGTTGTCCTCTCGCTGTTTATCGTGATGGGCAGCTTCTTGCAACAAACGGGGGTTCCACTCAACATCAGACAACGTGCATGTGAGCTCCTTCCGCAAGGTTGACGATAACGAACGAATAGTGGAGTTTTAATATATACAGTAAACGTCTATGAGGATGATCTAAGCAGTTTAGTTGTTACGCTGTGTCTTTCCGCCTTTGCCTTTCTTTTTTGGCGGTTCCGGCTTATTTTCTTCAGACTCTTCTTCTGCGAACAGGGCAACAAGTGTGTCTGTGTACTTTTCCATCTCTGCAATCTGTCCGACCTTGACTCGCATGTAGTCAAACGCAACGCAGACCTTCATGTCACTTCCTGCCTTGATCTTGATGTGTTTGGCAGCCTTCTTTGCGTTTGTTGCGTCGACGGAAGTCGCCATCTCGGCCTGTGGTGCAACAGCATCGACCACTGGAGCTTCGGCCTCATCGTCGGTGCTTGTGGAGATGTCCATCATCTCATCACCCGTCGTTTCGAGTGACTGGATGGCGTCCTCTCCTTCAGTGTATTCGAGGACGGGAACCTTCTGGTATCGCTGACTGAAATGGGTCAACACACAAGCCTTTGCTCCCATTCCAAGAGCCACGCTCAGAGCTTCGCTCGTAGTGGTATGGTTCTTTGCTTCGGCATCGCCTTGCAGCTCGTCATCGAAGGTGGCTTCGTGGATGCACACAGTACTGCCCTGACCGATTTGAGTAAATGGCTTCGAAGGACGGCAATCACCAGAGTAAGAAGCCTTGAAGCCCGAAGGGAAGGTAACAGAAACAGCTCGAGCACCGTGACAGTGCTGAACTTGGACACACTGGATGTCTTGAAGATTCAGAGCTTGTGGCAACACCTTAGCTCGAGCAATCTTATCAGCCCATGGCTCTCGTGCCCGTGGGGAATTTCCACCCCGAACTTGTGTCGAGGATGGAGGGATGAACCAGTGAAGGCTCGACTGGATGTTCTTTTGAGGAAAATTGGGAGTGAGGCACAAAGGTGCCAGACGTGAGTAGCCATAGTCGTCGACGTGACTGTACTCTTCAAGCCAGTGCAACATTGCTGACTCTGAGATGACGGATAGGCGGTCTTGGTTGCTGAACAGAGCTCCTGCGTCAAAGTCGGCATCATCTGCTGGCGAGCATATTGCTGCCCGTTGTGATCCATGCACCACCTTGTACCATTCTCGGATGACTGAGACGGTGCCAAGATGGTGGTCCGCATGCATATGGCTGATCCAAATCACCCGAAGCTCCCTCATTATCTCGTCGAGCACTTCAGGGGCATAGACACGTCTCAGTTGGCCGAGAGTGTTTTCGCCGGCGTCGAGAAGCATAGAACCCCAGCCTGGTACACGTACAAGTGTCGCAGAAACATTGCGGTACTTGGAAGGTAAAGCTGAACCAGTTCCCAGTGTTGTGATCTCGACATCTTTCTGTGGAAGGCTGTCTGCCCAAGCATCCAGTTCTTGCTTGGCAGCTTTCACTTCCTCGCGAGCTTTTACCGCCAGATCAAGAACGTCTTTCGACATTTCTGCCCTTACTGCGTCCGCATCTAGCAAAGTGTTGATCTCGTTGTCCTGAACTTCGATCGATGGTTCCAACTGTATCTTTTGCCCGCGATCAGCGATTGACACAAGATCCTTCAGTCCACCCAAAGACTCGAGTGCCTGCGAGGCAGACTTGTTGTCATGCACAGGGGTATTGTAACGTATAGGGTCGATTTGACTCAATCTCACAGTAGCGGACGCGGCAGAATCGAGAGACAGTCTGTTCGAACAGAGTTCTGGAGAAGAGACGACGTGCCTCATGTGTTTCATCTCTTCCATGAACTGCTTGAGCATTGGGTGTGATGCAACGCCTGGACCAAGCATCCAAATGAAGGCGCCAACGCCCGCCATAATTTCGCTGGACCTCCATTCAGAGCGTGAGACCAAGGCCTCGACGTATTCGGAAGAGGGGAGGTCGACGATTGCCGCACCTCCACCTTGCTTGCTTGCACCCAACACCATATCTGGAGTTATTGTTTCTCCTTTGGCGTTCTCAACGTTCTGGCCCTTACCAAGAGCTGCCCATTTGGGCCCTTTCTCAACACCTAGCTCCTTGGCACGTTGTGGTTGGAACTTGCCTCGCTGGACGTGGTTGCGGAATATGTAGGACATGGCTACCTTTACGGGCTCGGCTGGTGGGAGAGATTCAATAAGAGCTCCAGGCCAAGGTTTGCGGACCAGGACTGTAATGTCCGGAACAGGCTGTTTGCCCCCAGGCATAGGGCCAGTGTACTTGACAATCTTGTGGTCTTGGGGATTACGAACGAAAAGAGTAGCAGGCATCTGGACTTGGTTGATGGGTGTCTCGACAAGCGCGTCCATTCGCCACGAGGAATCGAACATTTCCGAAACCACCGATTTTGACATCATCAGAGCTCTTTCCTTGTCCGTCTGGTTGAGCGATGGACGAGATGACAGAATTTCCCGGCCGTTGAGCTCATCATAGCTACGCTTTCGCGGACTACTCGAACCGCTTGACGTCTTCGGGGAAGGAGAAACAGGCAATGCCCACACTTGGACATTGTCGTCTGACCATGTAGGATCGGACAAGGGGGTAGACTGAGTAGTGGCATGACCGTACTCGTGTACATCTACAGGCATTCCCTTACGGAAGACGAAACGACGAGCAGTAGCCAGAGTGTAGTTGAGATTAGGACCACCGAATATGGAAAGCCGCACTCTATCCTTGACCTCGCGAGCAGCCTGGGCGGCAATGTCATCTTCATTGATTTCGACGCCCTCTCTTTCTAGCCTGTTCAACAGCTTCTTCTTTGTTTCCAGCAGACTAGCCTGAGCACTAGAGGCGGCGGCGTCGGCCAGTGTCAAGATCATGCCGATCAAGCCGCCAGTCTTTTCCCAGGACGTGTTTCCGGTCAAGAAGATCTCAGACACCTTCAGCAGGCGGACCTTTTGTTCGATCGAGGCCCTCTGAGTGCCTTCGGCAATGTTTCCAATCAAGTAACGTTTGTTATCGAAGTGCAACAGAAGCGTGGTGCCAGGCGTGTCGGCCGTGGGCGTCGTGACGAACTGGAAGAAGGAGCGCATTTTGCGAAACTGGGTGTCGTCCGTCGAGCCTCCCTTGGGAATGTCGAGGGTGGTGGATGGCGGGAAGATGATGCTCGGTCTCTTGTACCACGACCGAAGCTTGGGCGAGATGTCGAGGGCGGTGGATGGCGGGAAGATGATGCTCGGTCTCTTGTACCACGACCGGAGCTTGGGCGAGCGACTGGGTTGTGAACGAGCCGAGCTATGGAGGAGGCCTCGCAGTGCTTGTAGTTGGGGAGCCGTGGTATGCTGCTCTGTGGCTTCTGGCGCCTTCCGATGATCAGTGAAGAGGCCTTGTACTAAGTCCGAAGCATAGACGGCTTGCTTGTCGGCCGAGATGGATTTCAAGCCTTCCAAGCGCAATCGTGCAGCGCGATGGCTACCTTTGTAGTTGGCCGCTGCCCTTCGCTGGAACTGCACCACCGGATATACACTCGAAGACAGGTTCCGTAAAGATGCCAGATTGGTAGCCACCTTTGGTTCCTCAACAGATCGACTGCATTGAAAGCGTTACGGGTCCTTCTTCTTGCCTCTCTGCGCGTGCTGCTTGCTTGAGCTCATGACGACCATCAAGCCCGAATTTCTTGTCGATTGTGAGCACGGTCCGCCCCTCACATCTTTACACCATCACTTCAATCCCAACTCCGCTGTTCACTTCACATAGGTAGCCACACGCTCTATCGTGTTTGTCATCAAACCATAGATGCAGCACATGGCATAAACGTCTGCGAACACGTGTTCATGAAACTTTTCTCTGTATAAAATTCAGACCGTCAACTCCAGTCCCAAGTCTATGAAAGAAATTGCAATATCTACATCATGAAGGAGAATAAACTGACAACCAGACGCCAACTTTGCCCGAGAACACGGCCACAAGGCGGGGGAATAGAGTGAATCATTGAGGACCAAGGAGAGGATGACTTGACAAAGGGGAATGCTATGCCACAACATGTCAAGCGGCAACGAATGAGTGTGGGCTTTCTTGGCCAAAACGTCGCCAACATAAGAAAATGAGCAGCTCATTGAGCTCTTCTACCAACTCGCCGCATCTTCTTACTGGAAATTGCTAGGAACCTGAAGACCGTTGTTCAGGTTCAGCAGAGACATATCCAGGGGAGCTTCACCCTGACGCTGCGAAGGAACCGAGCCAGCGGTACCCTGCTGAGCTTGAGCCAAGGGGCCAGCAATGCTAGGGTCTTTGCTGATGTCCTCGATGAAAGGAGCGTAGGCAGGATGACGCAGCAGAACCTCGATGAGACGACGGCAGCGACCATTTTCCTCTTCAAGGCTGCGGTTCTCCACTCTGAGCTCGTTGGCCTCTTGTGCCTTCATGGCAACCTCGCCTTCCAGCTGCGAGATGTATTCTGTCGTATAATTAGCGTAGCTCCAAGTCTTTGATGATGATAGTGGGACGTACCCTTTCTGCGGGAGCGGAATGCACGGGCAGATACTTTGTTACGGAGTTGACGTCTCTCCTTGCTGCTGAGCTTCTTGCCCTCTTCGCTGTTGAGAAGACGCTCGTCCTCGTCCATGTCTTCTTCTTCCTTGCGCATGCGAGCGACGTGGGGAAGCATGCCGTTGGCCGAGTCGTCCTTGGCAGAAGGACCGGTACTGCCTTGACGCATCTGGTTGAGAAGGCGTGTGATGCTTTCCTCGGTGTGAGGGTCGGTGTGATATGAGGAAGCGCGACTTCTGCTAGGCTTGACTTCGAGTTGTTGCTGCTGTGCTTGTTGTTGTTGTTGCTGTTGCTGTTGTGCCATACGTCTCTGCTGCTGCTGTTGCTGCTGCTGTTGCTGGGCTTCGAACTGCATTCTTTGCTGCTGGGCATGAGCCTGAACCTGAGCCTTGGCCATGGCTGCTTGCTGGGCCTGTTGTTGATGCATACCAGGCCAGACTCTGCCGACATTGCTGGGGGAGGCCTCACTGGCACCGATAGAAGCGGGATCGACGAAATCGGCGGAGCGAGGTTGGGAAGGACCAGCCTGGGGGTAGTAAATGGTCGGAATGGTCTGTGGAGCATTGAAGTCCATGTTCATGTCGGCATCGGCATCAATGCCAGAGGACCAGGAACCATTGAAGCCGTGGTCAAAGGTCATGTCGTCAATGCCCGAGTTGAAACCGCCAAAGGCATGGCTGGGGGTGAAAGTGTCAGAGACGGGCTGGCTCAAGGCAGAGAAACTGGCGACGGAACCAACCGGTAGGCCGGTCTGCTGCTTGAAGCGATCGTATTCATGGCTGGGACCGGCAAACATCTGGGTGTCGTCTGCCTCATAGGGCGAGGGGACGCTGTAGAAGGCCGAGGCATCGACCGAGGGGCGGGGGGTAGGACCCGAGAGTTGAGGAGAGTTGAGAGAAGTGCCCTGATTGAAGTCGAAGAACGACTCCATATCAAGATCCGGCTTGAGGGCATGCGGGAGGCTGCCCATCTGGGCAAATTGAGCAGTGGCCATGATGCTGGTTACTGGCGAGGGGGCAGAGGAGCGATGCGTGTGAAGTTATGGAGACTGCGGATGCCGACGTTGTGGATGACGCGGCCTGTGCCAAGCAAAACCAAGTGCCTTGAGAAAGTGCCTTTTTCGGGTAAGAGCGAATGAATAAGGATCGAAACGATGGCGGTGTTGTAGCGAGTTTGGCGATGAAAAGACCGGAGATGGGGTTTGGCGCGGTGAGGATGCCGATAGATTGCTGATGGAAGGAGATTGGGAGAAGGAGAAGAAGGAGGAAACGAAGGGTTGCGACCGGGCAGAATCGACCAGGGAAGGAACGATGACGGCGGCGCCCCTTCCCGAAACAGGCGCACAGCCTCGCCGCAACACAGACCAGTTCGAACCGCTGCTCTGACAGCGACGCAGCGGAGGCTTTCACCCAAATTCTTACGGATCAGCAGCCCTAGCACCGCTCTCAATCAGCCCTGTCTCCGTAACACATGCTTATCCCTCTCTCCACGCCTTGCCAAGTTACCAAACGCTTTTTCCACGGACTCACGGCACCCCTCGACGCCGACTCTAGTACTACAAATCGATTTCTGACTCAACTGACTTTTTTCAAGAAGCTGTTGTGCGTTGAAACTAGGTAGACCGCTCATCAGACGTCTGTGAATTTAGCTTCCTGCTTGAAATTCTCGACTCTCCTCGAGGCTGGCCTCGTACGCAGGCGGCAGACCAGGGCAGTGTCTGTATGGCCGACACCGGGTTCCCCGTCAGTCCCCGTTGCTGTCGTCTTCAGACTTTCTCCCACCAACGTTTTTGTTCTTGACAGTTGAGAGTCGCATCTGCTCAACTTGGTTGGTTCGCAATGCGAGCCCTAAGAACTACACTCTGAATGGCCTGGTTAATGACAGTGAATCCGATCAGTCCTCTTCCGAAACCCTCTTTTAAGAGTCTTTGACGAATCTGAGCAGCAGTCAGATACCTACTCTGCTGCAACAGCACAGCCGCATTCCTTTTGGAGTATTCGATCGTCATGCAATTAGTAGGTAGCCATTATTGACCCTGATGCTGAAACACAATTGAGATGTTCCTCAACACTGCAAAGGGAAATTGCACTTGCATTCGACTTCGTCTCTCTCTCTCTCGAAGCGCGCTGTCAAGCTTGAGGTACGCCCTAGACCGGCTACCAAGATGCATTGCGATGGTTCATGGTGAAAATCCGAGATTAGACATGGCGACCCAGTGTTGATTCTATTCTCATACAATATCTTAGGTCATTGTGTATGACTCCTATTCCCAGCGCGCGAGCTTCGCTGAGCCACATCATTTCGTGGACAGAACCAACAACATTCCACTAATGATCACTGTTTTGATTTGGTTCGATTTCTGGGTGCGGAATAGATCCGTGGGCTGCGACATGTGTTTCCTCTACAACTCAAAGGGCCGATACTCTGTGAAAATGAGAGAACGCCGCAACGTTGGCCGCGTGTGCTTCTGTGACAAGTAGCCTGTACATAGCCAGAGAGTCTATTCGTCCTCCGTCAGCAGCTGCGCCTGCACCTCGCTATTTTGAGGGGCTCGTGCAGACCATGCCATTTCCGGGCTTCTGCCATATGCATTGCAGCTGTCTCATCGCACTATGCGCTGAAAACCCTCATATCGCCGACCCCTGAATGTTACATCTTGAGGCCGGCGCGACTTGATAGTCGGCCTGTTCAAGTCCTTCCAGTGTATCCGTGTCATGCAGGCGACTCCACGATGTTTCGCTGGGGCTTCTCTTGGTCGCTTTAAGGCCAGGTAACTCCCACCTATGCTTCGAGATTGATGCTGCGACCAAATCGACCGTACAGTGCCGTCTTGAGTTGCTGCATCTCTTCCCTGAGTTCGCTGAGCTTCTCCTCGACAGCTGTCACGTCGCTGTCAATTTTCTCAATTGATGCTGCGAGCAACTCCTGAACCTCGGGCAGAGGCAACAAGAAGAAAGAGTCACCGATCTTGTATCTATTACAAAGGGTAAGTTGACGCCTCGAAATGTAGACTCTGTGTAACTCACGAAACTTTCTCGTCTTCATCAGCAAGCTCAAGCTCCGAGGAGACCTCTTCGAGGTCCTCCTTCTCCTTCTGTACAATATACAAGTCAACCATGTAATTTTGTACTCTCATGTTGAGCCTTGATCTCACCTCTTTGGTTTTCAGGTCTGCTTGTAGAAGCTTTTCTTTCTGGTGCAATGTGCTGAAGCGATTGATCTTGTCCTGGTCTTCACGGCGGACCTCGGTCTCTTCACCTTCTTCGTCTTTGGACAACTGTACAGAATAAGCCTTGAGTTTCTCACATATCCCGCAGCGAATAACTTGCCATTCGTCTCGACATTGTGGCGGCCATTTTGTGGTTGCAACTTCAAAATAGGTTGTGGTCAGCCCAAGTTTCCCCAGAAGCGCTGTTGTTGCAAACACTTTCAAACTCCGGTCAAACTGCTTGGCGAGGGCCCACCCGTGCAGAGTACCTTACCTTTGTCTCTTTTCGGATTCTCAATCACCATGGCTTTTTTCACCAACACAAGCGAACGCCATCTCACGCAATTGTCAACTTTACCTGAGTAGACATGCGATTCTCAGCCTCTCAGGTGCTAGGGTCCTTCGCACACTCGGCTGGGAGGAACGTACTACACTTCAGATAGGTGAAGTTGCATCTGAAGAACGCTGCTAACGTGATTCTGCTTGCAATGTGCGTTATATGTGTCTGAACTTACGGCATCTCCGTGTGCGGTTCTTGTCACATCATCTCCCCAGCCGCAGCTATATGCAGTGATGTTACTGTCAAAATGCACAATACAATTGGGCAAGAGTAAGTCGATCAGAGGAAGCGACCGTCTGACGTTTTGGAGATAGGTCTACTTTCAGGCGACAAGCCTCTACTTCTTGACTGAAACCTTGAGAGACAGCTCCTTGAGCGTACCGCGTCCGAGACGGCATCAGGTTCTCAGGTCCAAGAATCATCCCTAAAAGCCGATCCATCTTTCGCTTGGCATGCATGACCAATTCATATATTCTGTCCAGCCTCGATCATCTATCCTCCCCGTGTGCCAAAATCTGTCACTTCTAGCTACCTATCTCCCGCGGTCATGCGGAGTCTTCCGGCCTGTAAAAATGCACAATTGCTTTCAGATCGGTATAGTCGTCCGCAGGAAGGCCCTGACTATTACGCTTCTGTTGGAGGCTACCCTTCACAATGTATCGCATACCCTTTAAGACAGTAGACGCCAAATCCTCAGCCGCAGATCAGCCCCACAGCCCGATCGCCTTCTGCATAACCAACACGTTGTCTGCAAGGCCATGGATGCCTTATACTCCCGCCGAAGTGTTCCGCTGGTTCAATTGTGTATATATTCGTGACTCAAGCTTCTCCTTTTTGCTTCATCGTTCCACACTGTCCTACATCATTTTGAGGGCAAGTTGTACGGCTTGCACAGCTGTTTTTCCTGTCTCGAGTCAGAGTCGCACACATTATGGTGGAATCTCCTACGGCCGGTCGAGCGATTCTTCGGAAGCCGAAAAAGATCATCTGCGCTCTTGATGGTAAGTAAGGTGGTCGATCCTAGGAGTTTCCCTACTGACCATATCTAGGAACATGGCAGGTACAGAGCTATCGGTCCGTTCGATGTATATCAATAAACTAACCTTTCCAAGGACAGTGACTCTGGTTGGGTTAAAGGCCGATGGGGTCAGCCGGGGCATCTACAGAACCCATCTAATGTGACCAGAATCTCGAGAGCAATCAAACCTGAAGATAGCGAACATCATGCCCAGATAGTCTATTATCAGGCTGGTGTAGGCACTGGACTCGGAATCAAGGATCAACTACTAGGAGGTGGCACTGGGCTCGGGCTCTCAGAACACATCCGTGAGGCTTATTACTTCCTTGCCAATAATTACTCCCCTGGCGACTCGATCTTTCTTGTTGGTTTCTCCCGTGGATCGTTCACAGCGAGAAGTCTTGGGGGCTTGATCGGAAACCTTGGACTACTCAACAAGAGAGGACTGCCCCACTTCTATGAAGTGTTCCTTGATTGGACCGACGCTGGCAACCCAGAATCGCCAGGCCCTTCCTTTTGGGAACATTATCGTGATCCCCTGGAGCCGGAAAAGAGGCACATCCCTCAAACCCCATCGAACGACCCAACAAAAGTCTACGAGTATCTGGATGAATATCGTGCCAGTAAGTCTATTGATGTCCATGGCCAAGCATGGTCACCTCTCACCAACTGAAGTTTGATACTTCGAGCTCCCATAGTAGCAATGCGCGTAACGTTTCATCAAAATGCATGATACTTTTCAAAAGGAGCGCTTCGTTATGAGAAGTAGCTATTTAATGCTCTCTCCCTAGACGTCGCTCTAGGTCCGAAAAGTGTTGTGCATTTTTACAAGTGCGCGAATGACAAGCTTCAGCACATGGGAAGGTGGTATTCTTTGAGAGTTCTGTAGCCCATACTGATGTATCCTTTACTGCCAGTGCTTCGAAGCTTTGGACTGACACATATCGTTCCGATCCGAGAAAACGAGCAACGCGATGTACCTATCAGAGCAATAGGATGCTGGGATACTGTTGGTGAATAACAAGATCAAACGACGACACACTTGAAATATTGACCTCGACAGGTGCCCTCGGTATCCCGATTAATCCTGTTCTCCAGAAGCACCTAGGACTACCTTCGTTTTTGCACGAGTACAAGTGGCTGGATACAAGACTCTCTGACAATATAGAGAACGCGTTCCAGGCTTTAGCTCTCGATGAACATCGGGCACCGTTTTCGCCAGCCGTGTGGGAAAAGCCCACGGGAAATCATACAGTTAGTTCTTGTCAACAGTTCCCTAAGGAGTTGTTGCTAACTTTGTCACAGTTCTTGAGGCAAACCTGGTTCCCCGGAGCACATTCAAATGTGGGCGGTTCATATGATGACACCTCTACAGCGGATATATCACTTGCATGGATGATGGATCAACTCTCTGGAGAAAGCGCAAAACATGCAAACAACATGACGCTGGACAAGAAGGACTGGATTGAGTTCTACGATGACTATCTCGATACGCAACAAGAGCTAAACAGGGTTTGGTACCAAGGCCATCCGCCCGCACGAGGGTGGTCGTTGGGCACGATTTACAACTCTTTCACCTTTCCACAAAGTTTAGCCGGTCGAGTCGTGCGCACACCTGGCCGTTACAGGGTGACCAATTCTTTGACATGTGCTCAGAAGAATGACTGTGTGCTTATGAAAGATACGCATGAGTTCATCCATGCTTCTGTGAGGGCACGTATGGATCTTGGAGGCACAGCATCAGAGCCAGAACCGAGCAATTGGACACGCTTCGTGCAGTGGTTACGTGAGTTACTCGGCCGAGACGGCAGACTTCTATACAGGCCCGAGTCACTGCAATACTGGAAACTCCATGATGGACACAAGCATCACAATGAGTTTTCCATCAACTCCAGGCTTACAACAGGAGGCGCAGACGAATCAGTTCGAGCTCCCTGGTGGGAGTGGATTGGCAAGGATGCACTCTTACCGTCAGGACGAGTGCTGAACGAGGATAGGCTGGGAAGGTTCGAATTGCAGTTGCTTAGACATCACGAGGATGTGGCTGCTGAGATTGAGGCCAGCAACAAGGGGCTGGCAAGTGTCGAAGAGCTGAGAAGGGTGCAGGAGCGAGTAGCTCGAAGATCGGTGACGGTATAGGTGACGGTTATAGGTGACGATAGTAATGGTTTCATGAAGAGCGAGAGTAATGGAGAGTGTCGAGACACGCCAAGTCTGGCGAGATGCGAAGGGAGAATAGAGTTTGTGGGGTTGACTGATTTGTCCTCACCGCCCGGCAACGAGAAAATACTCGGGGCCATCAAGAAATACAATTTCCAAGACGACGACGACCCACGTGCAATCTAGACAAGATGGTCAAGCGCAAGGTTGGAGCGCTCGAGAAAGTCGATGCCGACTTGCCCAATCTGCAGTACAAGGTCCGACGAGACCCGGCGTAGGTTGCAATGCGAATCAAACACAAGGGCGACCAGTCTAACACATGGCAGATCATACAAGGATGACTTCAACAACCAGTACAGCCAGTACCAGGCCTTCCTGCAGCTGTTCATGCAGGCGCCCAGTTCGACCGACTCGCAGGGCCTCGTCAGTCTCCGAGAGCTGATCGATTTCGTTGCTCACTGCGCCGACTGTTATCCCAAACTGACGGCCGACTTTCCCACCGACCTCATGGCTTTGCTCCGTCTACACCATGCAGAGCTAGAGCCTGAACTGCGCGACAAGGTCGTTGGCAGTCTGGTGCTGCTGCGCAAGAAGGACATCATCGATTCTGCTGTGTAAGACGGCCTTGTAACCATGCGCCCGACGCCTTTGCTAACTCGTGCACTCACAGCCTGCTCAACGCTCTCTTCCCCCTGCTTGTCGACACCCCTAGCAAGTCTCTTCGCACCCTTCTGTTCACCAAAATCATCTCCGACCTACGCACCTCCAACTCCAAATCTACAAACCACAAGCTTAACCGCACCATCCAAACCGTCCTCTACAACCTGCTGACCTCAGACCCCACCTCTGCCAAGGGCGTGTGGGCTGTACGCATCACCCGTGAGATGTGGGCCAGACAGATCTGGACAGATGCAAAGGCTGTCGAGATCATGAAGGAGGCTGCTCTGTCCCAGCATGAAAAAGTCGTCTCTGGAGGTGTTCATTTCTTCTTGGGCGGAGACAAGGAACGTGAAGAGAAGGCCGAGGAGGACAGCGACGATGAAGAAAACATCGACATGGGCAAGCTGCGCCACCAGGCCGGCATCAACAAAAAGACAAAGAAGAAGGTCAACGAGCTCAAGAGAGCCGCCGCCACCGTCAAGCGCAAGGAGAAGAAGAAGAAGGCCCCGCATCCTCTCAACTTCTCTGCTCTGCACCTTCTGCACGATCCTCAGGGCTTTGCCGAGAAACTGTTCCACCAACATCTCAACACCCAGACTCCCAAGGCCAAGCTCAAGCTTGATCAGAAGTTGATCGTCTTGCAACTTGTGTCTCGCCTTGTGGGTCTGCATACTTTGACTCTAATCCCTCTTTATTCCTACTTCATCAAGTACCTTACTCCCAAGCAACCCCAGGTCACCTCATTCCTCGCATCGCTCGCCCAGTCAACCCACAACCTGGTTCCTCCGGATGCTCTTGAGCCCCTCGTACAGAAAATCGCCAACGAATTCGTCTCTGAAGCTGCTGCTTCCGAGGTTGCATCAGCTGGTCTGAATGCCATTCGAGAAATTTGTGTCAGACAACCTCTTGCCATGAACGAAACTCTCCTCCAAGACCTCGTCGAGTACAGAAAGAGCAAGGACAAGGGTGTCATGATGGCTGCGAAGGGTCTGTTGAGTTTGTACCGTGAGGTTGGTCCTGAGATGTTGCGCAGAAGAGACAGAGGCAAGGACGCTTCGATCGGCATACAGAAGGGCACCTTGAAAGACAGGAAATTCGGTCAGGTTGAGGCTGGCGGAATTGAAGGCCTTGAACTGCTTGAGGAATGGAAGGCCGAGGAGAGAAGAAAGAGACGTATTGAAAAGGGTCTGGACCCAGATGCTTCTGATGCAGACGAAGAAGATGAAGAAGAAGATGAAGAAGCAGGCTGGAGCAAGTGGGATCTCGAAGAAGACGACGATTCAGGAGAGGAAGGCTGGATCAATGTTGAGAGTGATGGTGAAGAAATCGACATCAGCGACAGTGAAGACGAAGACAAAAAGCCAAAGGCAAAGAAGCAAAAGACCGATGTGGATGCAGCAAAGGACACAGAGAAAGACGTCGACAACGCACCCAAGGACCCTGTCGCCGAATTTTCAAAGCTGGCCACAACTCGTATCCTTACACCCGCAGACCTCGCCAAATTGCAAGAACTACGGACCAGTGCAGCCGTGTCCAAGCACATGCCCTCGCAACGACGCCAACAACAGACTGCTTCTGGACGTCATGCTGACGACCCTCTCACCGCTGCCGAGATTGAAGGTCTGGCAGCACTTTCTTCGCGTGCTACCAAAGCAGAGAAAATTGCAATGGCAAAGGGAGATCGTGACGAGAAACACATGTCTACTACTGCCAAGCGTAAGGAGAAGAAGGAGGCCGAGGGTAAGAGCACAACCAACAAGGAGAAGGCCCGCAAGAAGAACTTCCTCATGACTCTTGGAAAGGCTAAGAGGAAGGGCAAGAGAAGTTTGGTCGAACATCGCAAGATTCTCAGAGGTCACATCGACCGACAAAAGCGTGGTGGCAAGCGTGGAAACGCAGGGTAATCGGCAAACTTTTATACCATTTCTCTTACAAGGCGTTCTATGAGCATGATATCCGATGCATTGCAAGTGTATCTTTTCCATCTTGTGTCTCTGAACCAATAATAGTGATGCCCTGAGAGTTTATGTACAATATTTTGTAAGGATGTTGGGTCGGCTACGATATAATCGACGTCTCTTTTCCAAACATGGCCTGGTTCGGAACGGCTTGGCACGTGTCTCCCATCTTGCCTTCCACGATTGATGACCTTCATCAATTGCACAAAGTATCGCAAGGGATTTCCTTCAGCACATCAACAATGTCAAAACGACCGAGAAGTCCATCTCCTGTGACGGATGATTCGGACCACGATTTCTGGACCTCCGAGACAATCGAAGACCGCGCATCTACCTTCCAGGCCTTTTTCTCACCAACCATGCCTGCAAAGGAACTGCAGAACCTAGATCGGATCAAGGATGCTTCACACCGTATTTTGGCATGGCGTAAACCATCATCTCAGAGGACCTTGGTCGGCGGTGTACGGACTTTGGAATCAGGCACAGATGATGACGGAGAGCGCTATGGAGGCCGTCACGTATTGAAAATCATCGAAGAGATGCGTGTCGAGGGCGCTCTAGTAGTTGCTCGGTGGTATGGTGGGGTCATGCTTGGTCCTGCCCGGTTCGCTCACATCGAAAATTGTGCAGGGGATGCGATCCGGGCTTGGCGGCAGAAGGAAGATAGCGAAGGCCAGAAGCGGAGGCGAGTTGAAGACGAAGATATGGAGAAAATGAGTCTCATTGTGGAGCTGACGGACCGGGACCAGAACATCTTGGTACTGAGGAAACTGCTAGAAGAAAAGACAAAGCAGGCGCTACCACAGACAGAGCAGAAGGCTCCTTCAAGACCTCCCGCACCAGCTCCTGATTATGGTTCGATGCCTCTTGAAAGACTGCGGCAGTTCGACAAGGCTCGGGATAGCACAGTGTTGTTCCTCCTGAAGAAAATTGATGAAGCGGAGAAACAGGATACTTCAAGTACTTCTGGTCCCATTCCGCAAGCCTCCGCTGTGAGTGTGTCAAGAGGCTTAGAGGCTCCTGTGCTGTATTCAAAACCGCTCCAGGAAAAGCCAGTTCTTGCTGGAAAGGAACCCTCAGACACTACGAGTACGACGGAGAAACACCCCACGTCGAGCGAGAATCATGTCAAAGTCGCACCGCTCAGGCCTTTTGAAGAGGAGTCAAGCGGTGATGATGATAGCTAAGAGATGTCGATACGTAAGAAATCACCAGATTGCTTGGTCTCCGACTACGGAACCAATTACTGAAACCAAGTTTTGTCCCCGAAAAAGGACGTGGACTCGCCGCTACTAATTGTCACAATGCTTCTATTTCTCTGGACGTTTTCATAAAGTACAGCAAGCTTTGGGTTTATCCTAAGTGAATGGGGCACTTCCTTCACCAAAGTCAACACTCAAGGCGTTCTTACCCATGGAGCCTCCACTCTCGATGGCTTCGTGCGCCTTCCTCAAGCCCTTCAGATCCAATCGAAAGCTCTGTTGCAGGTGTGTTTTGACCTTACCATCCTCAATCAACTGTCTGAGCTCCTCGAGTATCTTGCCATGGCTTTCCAGGTCGATCTTGTACCACGGCTTCGTACCAAGCAGCTCCCAGATGAAAGACAATGACTTCGCCATAAATTCAGTGCCATACATCTGGATGTCCTTGGCTTGAACGATCGAGCAAACTTTTCCAAACGGTGCGCAGATCTTGGCTGCGGGTTCCATATACGGAGTCGTGGAGTGTGTGATGAAGATGTACTTGATAGGTACCTTCAGCTCCAGTCTTTCGATTTGGGAGGGTAGGTCTTCGCGATGGTTTACAATGTGTGTGGCTCCCATCGATTTCGAGAATTTGGTAGTCTCAGGTCGAGAGGTTGTGGTAACCACGACAGGCAAATCGAGGACTGTCCTGGCAATTTGGCTTGCAACCGATCCAACACCGCCTGAACCATTGATGATCAAGATACCTGCTTTTTCGCCTTTCTTAATCTCCATCCGCTCGACTAGGGCTTCGTATGCTGTGATCCAGGTCAAAGGCAGTGCTGCGGATTGGATGAAGTCGAGGTTCTTAGGCTTCTTTGCAACCGCGCGGGAGTCGACTAGCTGATACTCTGCGTTCGAACCTTGTCTGATGGGTGAGCCCGAGTAGTATATCTCATCTCCAGATGCAAACCCCCTGACATTTGAGCCAACTTGCTCAACCACACCGGCTCCATCAAAGCCAATGATTTGGTAGCCTCCTTCGCCTGGCTTGGGCTTAGGCACATGATCATAATAGTCTAGTAGTTAATCAGTGTATGCTCTCCAATGCGGATGTGATGAGTCCAAGACAACCCACCTACGTAGTCGTCATATACACCGGCACGTACTTTCATGTCGATTGGGTTAACGCTGGCAGCTTTCACCCTGTGGGTCGATCAGCTTCGAAGCACAACTTCGAGGGTATGGACACAATGGAACATACTGCACAAGTATATCATACTCCTCCAACTTTGTTGGTTTCGGCACTAGTTTGTGCACGAGATTCTCAATACCACCATACTTCTCCACAACGATGGCATTCATCTCAGACATTTTTTGTAGATGAGATATCTCGAGTCTAGGCTGATGCAGATTGCGAATATTGATAATGTAAAAAGGTACGAAAGAGTCGCACTTTTTGGGTGTACATGGCAATATATGTCGGATGCTCAATGATGGAGATCATCATGATGTCAGGCTTCGATGGACCAGGATCATAAGTCCGAATGTCCTCCCCGCGACCACGCCAGGAGTCTTCCGGCCTGTAAAAATGCACAGTGTTTTTGCATCGATATAATCGTCCGCAGAGAGGCGCTAAATACTATGCTCTCAATAGGGGCTACCCCTAACATTACTAAAAACTGTGCATTTCTACAGTCATAGTGCGACAAAGTTTAGCATATGGGGAGGTTGTATAATTAATGACGGCCAAAAGGCACTTTGGTAAGCCTTGTAATTCTGACAAGTACCTATGTACTACAATAGAGCACATCTGGCTTGTATGATTTATGGCGGAGATTGTCCTCAAATATTTTGATGGGAGTGGATTGCTAAGGACGTTAAGGATAGCACCTAGCGACTGGACCGGGTCATACCATAAGCATCCGACTTTGGTTAGATAGTGATTCTTATGGTGGATAGAACCTTATACAGCATACCAGTTGTAACTGAAGACCTTTTGTCAGACATATGTTGTTCTATGTAAGCTCTTAAGCGGCATCGCAAAACGTCGGCACGGATGGAGATACTGTTTAATCATTTTGTTAATGTAGAAATGCACGAGTGTCATGCTACATGGAGGCATCCAACAACGCGGTCTATTATAAAGAAGCTTATAACGTAGATATTTTCTTATGGGTTGATGTAAAGTCTACATACTAGTTATCTCATTAATTAGACACTCCGCCAATATTACCCATCACGTAAGCCTGTAAATTCTACAGGTTAGCATTTAGCGTGAAGTTAGTGTGCGCACAGTCTAGAATTAGTTGAAAATGCGGGGAAAATGCTAGGTTATTAGCGGAGCGTCTAAGAGTTCGATGTAGCTTCTACACTAAGTAGGACTTTTAAACTACCTTTTTTCGACTACCTTTTTGATTATAGCACATCGTAACGTAGGTCTCCTTCCTAGCTTTTTAGACCTATAGAAACTATAGGTCGAGAATTTTCATTATATCTACATCTTATACGCGCTTAGAGGGTACGCCTAAAGTTATCGCGACTTCTAAGTTTCTCTACGATTTACGTACGCGTTCCCTTTTTAACACTAACGCCCCTTCTACCTACCTTTTCTATAACCTATAGTTTATATAGGTCCTCCTAATACCTCTATACGAAGAACTAACGCGTTTTTAATAGGATCGGCTTCTATAGCCCTCCCCCGCTCCCTTTAATTAAACCCT
>JGI24891J29808_1000464_pt1 | contig 23133 bp, 35 predicted proteins | sample FreactcultuFSWF8_FD_29808 | JGI IMG/M metagenome (IMG submission 29808) | reverse complement strand
ACAATAGTTGTTGTAGACACGTTAGATGTATCTAGTACACCGGTAATTTTAATAACAGTGTTACGAGCACCATCAACTAACACTTGAGTGTTAACTACGTTTGCCATAGTAACCCCCTATTAACGAGTCGTTTCTTGAGCGATCAAGGCGTAATCGATAGACATTGTTTCTGTAGCTACAGGAGTGATACCAAAAAATGGAGTCAACAATGCGTTAGTAATAGTAGTACCAGTTGCACCGATTGTCGGAGCAGATACACGAGCCACTAAAGCGTCAGCAGCAAACACTAACAAATCAGTACCGTCGTAATAAAAGCCAACATCAATCCATGTATTATTTGCACATGTTGTTACGCCAGTCACCAAAGTGGTGGCAGTACTATTAACAACAGAGATTAAATTAAGAGATGTGGAACCAGCAGCTTTGCTGAAGTACAGACGATCAGTAGTTGCAATAGTGCCAGCACTTGATTCAGAGACACCAAATGAAAGCACTTGGTTGCCTGTTACAGCAGATGCTTTAACACGATGAACAAACCAAAAACGGTTACCAGAGATAAACTGAAATGCAGCAGCAGTACGGTAGACGGATGACGCTGTGGTTGCACCACCTGGAGTCAACGTACCAATACCACCAACACCGTCAACAAGAGCAAAGGTAGAACCAGAGCCAGTGATTGTGCGAGAAGCAGTGTTGCCTAAATCGGCAAAGTCGTTTGTATATTGAAATACGTCCTTACCACTAGTAGAGCTAGTGTGGAACGGATCTAAGAAAGGAAAGTCACCTGTTAAAGAACCTTTAACTTGAGATGATAAACCTTGTGTGAGGCGGGTAGGTGTACCCATAATATTTATTCCTTTGACGTTGAATGAACAACGCCCCGAAGGGCGTCATTGGAACTTAGTTAAAATTAAGGACCGTTAGAGCCAAAGATAGCTCGTGGATCTGTCCAACCGAATGAATAACGCTCGTAACCTTTTGCTTTTGCATTCATGGTATCGAAATCATTATCTTGATCGAATTGAATACCAACACGCTCATAGTACTTCATACCATCACGTACGTTAGTACGGATGAACCAAGCATGAGGAGCTGTGAAGTAATGGTTAACTACTGCACCACCTGGGAATACATTGTTTGCCTTGAGAATGTTCAAGTCATTGTTTGCATTACCTGGCTGTGATACAGACTTCAAAATACGACCAGCGTTATAGATTTCTTGACGAGCAATGTGCAATGATTTTGGCATTACATTGATCAAGAGACCACGATCGTCTTGGAAGCCCATAAGAGCAATAGTTGCATCTTCTAATGAAGCCTCAGACAAGTCAGCATCAACTGTTAACTTGTTAGAGAATGTTCCACCTGAAGTATTTGGGTGAGCTGTGGAGCAAAGTGCTACACCATCTCCACCAGCATACTGGAGGTTAGTACCGGTTGTAAAGGCACGGTTGTAGATGTTTGCACCTACGTTTTCTTTCGTTTGACGGAAAGACATTGCCAATGCACCAGAACGCTTCTTAGATACTTGCTCATACAAGTTATCATCTAACTCTTCTTTAGTTACGATGTAACCAAGAGCGTATGCAACGTGTGTGTAGCGAGTTGTAAAGCCTTGGATCTCAGAGTCATAAGTTACTCCAGCGCCTTCAGTTTTTTGTGGAACGAGTCCGAAGCCAGTTAACTGGACATCTTCTTCGTAGTTTTGATGTGATGTGTCTTTATCAAAGAGTGAAGAATACTCTTCTGGATGCTCTTCGTATACTTGTCCCCACCAAGCTTTAATACCAGGCCATAGGGCCTTTGGATGGGTACCGGTTGTGATTACTCCTGCCATGTTTTGATTCCTTTGTTAGCTAGTTATTAAGCAGTGCCTTGGGCTTGCTTGAATTGGTGACGATTAAAGATAACTTGTACGTTATCATAAGCACCAACTGAATTATCTGCACGTTGCGTTACGCCGATAATAGTCAGAGGCAATGCTAAAGAACCAGTTGTGCCTTGAGCAATGATACCAGAACTATTCAACACAGTGTTTGATAGTGGGCTGGAAGTTGCCAAAGTTGTTTGGTTAGCTGTAATAGTCAAAGGAGCATTCGAGCCTACGTTTGCAGCGGCTACGCCGGTTGCATCTGTTTCAACTTCAAATACTACATTTGGATCTGTTACTACAACTGCATAACGTAGACCAGAGCTCAATGGGAGATATGTCTGTGTTAAGTTAAGGTTAGTACCTTGGAGAGATACTCCGTAGTCTGCTACACGGAAACCTACGATAACACCAACAGGGATATCGGTAGTAGCTGCTTTAGTTACATATGCAGTGCCGTTTGTATCGGAACCACCAGCAAGCTTAACAATGTCGCCAACGGCGTAAGTGTTAGAAGCATCACTAGCAATTGCGAACGTTTGGCCTTGCTGATTCCAAGCTGCACCGGTAATAGTACCGATTGGGCTCAGACCACGAGGGGCGTTTTGATTTGCCATTTAAAGTCTTTCAATAAGTTTAAAGATTAGTATTTAATACCAGCATTGTAGAAACCTGTAGTATCTACACCAGTACCACCTTTACCTCTGCGAATAGAAGTATCAGTCTTGTCATTTCGTGCCTGGATCTCGGCTTGGTCTTCGTCCCACCACTCTTGTTTAATCTTTAACAAGATTTGTTTGACTGGTTCACCCATGTCGTTTTTAGATCCAATAACACTTACTCTATCTCCAAGATCAACGTTCGTACTAGTTACGTTAGTTGATGCATAACCTACCTCTTCGGGAGAAACGAATTCCCAACCAGCATCAAGGGCCGCTTGAATGCGACCAGGCTCATCATTAAAAAAGTACAAGTGATATCCCGTAATGAGATGTCCTACTTGCAACTTACCACGTGTCCCGTTAAACGCTCCACGATTTCGGCGTACCGGTTTCTCAGTAGACACTGGGGTAGTCTTGACTTCTGTTGGTGCTGCCTTTACAGTCTCTTCAACTGTTACTTTTTTATCTGTTGTCATATTCTTTCTCTCTTGTTTATTCTGACCAGTCGTATTCAGCGACATAGGCTTCTTTACTTTTAATTAACCCTTGCTTTAAGAACCGATCGCAGGCAGCCTTAGCTTCTGCTGGAAGATTCTCATATGATCGTTTAGAACTGACAGGACGACCAGATGCGGAAGTTGATCCCCCATCCATAGGATTAGGGCGGGTCTTCTTACCAAACTTATCTGGGTATGTCTGTGCTAACTCTTCATCTAACTTGTCTAAGAATGCCTTACCTTTAAGGGCAGGGAACTCTTCGGTAATTGATTTACCAAGTGCATTAGTGACGTCTGTAATTCGCTTGTCTTGACCAAACCAAGGATTCTTGTCTAACCATATCTGTAGATTCTCATCAGGTGCTGGAGCAGCCTGTGGAGTAGGTTCTGGTTGACGATTAGCTTCTGCTTTCGCAGCAGCCACATCCTCTTTAATCAAGTCCATTGCATCATCGATCTCAACTACACGATCGCCATCTCCACTGGAGACTGCTTCTCGTTTAGCTTGCTTCAGTTGACCTAACTGAATTTCAAGATCTTTAGCTTTGCGTTCATACTGTTCCTTTTGGAACTTCTGGAACTCTTTAGCAGTTGTCCTTGCTTCTTCAGCAATGGCCCGTGCTTCTTTAAGTTCCTTGAGCAGCTTCTCGTTGTTCTTACGGAGAATAGGCATAATCTCTTTGCCTCGTTTGACAAAGGTCTCAGCATCTACCCAATCCGTTTCGCTTCCACGGTAATCTTCTTTTGCTACCCAACCCTGTGCACTAGCTTCAGCAGCATAGTCTGGTTGTTGTGGTTCAACGTGATTTGGCTCTTGTTGATTATTAATTACATCATCACTCATTATTTAATACCCTTACTTAAATGTGGATCAACTAAGTCCATGTCTGGATCTAAGATACCAGTCAAGTCATCATCGTTAATCATTCTATACTTATTACCATCTCTACCTGCATACATTAAACCAGCATATTTAGCCATGATTACTTTGTCGCCAACTTTAACAACAAACTTACCGTCAAAGGCTTCAGGACCAATTGCAATGACCTCACCTGTTGTATTACCCAACTGCTCACGTTCGCTCATACCTTCAGTAGATACGATAATACCGCTGGCTGTTTGGTTAACTACAATTAATGGTTTAATCAAAATACGATTTAATATGGGAGTGATCCCTGTATAATTACTCATCTATCATTCCTTAAACTATCCATCAGACCTTCATAATCAAGAGACAGGATCATGCTAACTGCTGCAATACGACCACGAAGATTACTATCATCTTCAGTACCGCCAACTAACATTTCCTTTAGATACTCTCGATCATTAAAAAGAGCCTTCATAAAGGCTCCCGTGATCTGATGCTGTTTCCAGTCCAGGAATTCTGGTTCTGTTACAACGCTCAAATTACTCTCCTGTTGGTTCAGACGATTCGTCTTCACCTTCCGTTAACTTCATCATAAGCTCAATCGAAGATAAGATACCTTCGTTCTTTGCCCGCATAGCAGCGATCTGTGTATTAAGCATCTGTAGGTCATGTCCTGTACGAACACCACCCGCTTCTTCTAATGCAAGGATAGCTTCTGCTTCTAGCTTATGAATCTTAGCTTGGTTAAGTTCTGAATCTTTCATCAGCTTCATAATACCAAGTTTCATTTGCATTTGCATGTCTGCTTGTTTAAGCTGAGACTTCATCTGCTCAACCTGTAACTTTTCAGGTACAGGAGGTTTGATTGCATTCGGACCTTTTGGATCTGGCAGCAACTGTTCTAGCTCAGCAACCTTCCACGCCTTAGCATACATGATCTGTGCCTGGCGAATATTAACGCCTGGTGTAGATGTAGCTAACTGCAGGATTGCTTGTGCCTGTTGCATCTTCTGACTATCGCTAATGATGTTAGGATCTGCACTAGGACTGATATCACTTACTGGACCATTGTAATCATCAACACTGATGTTGAACTCACCCTTATCGGATTGAAAGTCAACTTCATCTTCGAGATACAATTGGTTAAGTCTGTATAGTTTTCGGAACTCTTGTTTCAAACTTCTGTAGGTACGTTTAAAGATACCTGAGAAGATTTTCATTCCCTGTTCGGCCATTGTCCTTGTTGTTTCAGCAGCAGTATTTTGCCCCGGATTCTGACCAACCAGAATGTCAACTGAGCCACCAATACGTTCACCATAGTTAATAAGCATTCCAAGCAATGTAAACAAAACTTGAGAAGGCTCCCTAACAGGAAGAGGCACAATGCCTTTACGTAAATCATCACCAGTCGAGTCAACGTGTTTCCATTCTAAAGGTGCAAAGTTATAATTACCACCACGCATCTTAATACCACGGCTTAGGAATCCACCTGCTGTGTTAGACATTGTACCAGCGTCAACCAGTTGGTTAATGATTGTATCGATGCTTTGATTAAGGGGTCCCAAAAGTACTCCAAATCCCAAATCATAAAAGCCTCCGTCTGGAGAAGGGATAAAAGGAAACTTAGTAAAGTATTGTTCTGCTTTGATACGCAGAATCTTACCTGATGTATTACGTTCAATAGACTGTTCAAAGAACCGTGCTACAATACGTAATACTTGTTTAGTATCACGACGTACCCATACAATGTATGGCTCGGCGTAACCATCATTATCAAAGTCTATGAACTTGTGTGTTTCAAGGATCTCATAAGGTGTACTAGAGTCTGAAGACTGCGGAGCCTCCATGCCCTGTGCTTTGTTCTGTGTCAGCTGTAGGTTCGATTGTGGAATCGTTACAGGCATCTCTTCAGTCATTTCACAAAACAATCCACGAGCCACACGCTCATAAATATCATTCTTTGTCATATACTGTACGTGTGTAACACGTGGAGCATACTCTAGTGATTTAGTCCAGTAGTTAACTACCAGGTCCCTAGCAAGAATGTAATCTGATTCTGGACGACGCATTGTAGGATGAAAGAATGTTTTCTTAAAAGCACAACCAACAATAGGCTGTGTGATAAGAACCCTATCCATTTCCTCTTCCCAGTCCTCATCAACTTCAAGGATCTGGTACGACATATGATTCTCAATTCGCTCTGCTCTGCGTTCTTTCATGCCATCTGGATCATCTCCAATAACACGACACCTAACAGGAGTATCTCCGTTAACTAAAACAGGATATGCTCTTGCATGATATTGAAGAGCAGCAATAGTAATTAATGGGAACTTAACGTTAGATGCGTTAGGCCATGGAAATGACTTTGCTTCTGCAACCTGCAGAGCTAACTTCATGGACTCTTCTGTTCGTTTTTCCCAAGCTGATCTAGACATAAGGTCGGCAGTAAACTCGTCGTAGACATCGCCACCTATCTTCTTCAAATCCTCTTTGTCGAGAAGCTCAGCTATATTAGGACACACAACAACGTCCTCAAGCTTTAATATTGCTTTTAGTTTATTCATTTAGTATCCAGTTACGCTTGAAGCGCCTTGTCTATCATATCCGAACTCATGCATAGCATCTCGGTATTCTTCGTCTTCTACTTCATCGTTAGTAGGAGCTTCAATAAGTTTATCAAGCATCATACCAAGGTAAGCCATACAGTCTACTTGGTCATCATGCTTATCTCTAGGAAATCGAATCATCTCGTCTTCTAGGGTTTGGTACCAATCAGCATTCTTATCGAACCTAACGCCTTTAGCACGCATCCTTGCTTGTATGCTACGACCCCTAGCTATCTTATCCCGTCCACCGTGTTTAAGTGGATAGAGGTTAACATAGGTATTAGTCTTTTGCATCTCTTCACGAAGGAAGGGACCAATAGCTTTAGAGACTTGCATCTCCTCAATACCAAATGCTTCTGGTTTATAGAGTCGATGTAAAGCAAGTATGGTGTCGACAATCTCACGACCATCTAATCGTTGACGTATAACATCACGGATTTGAATACGTTTAGTTTCATCTACACCAGCAATAATAAATACAGAGTAATCAGCTTGTTGGGTTTGGGAAATAGCTAAGTCAGCTGTGATGTAATAATTGATCCTAGCATGCTTATCGTCTACTTCTAATCCCTGGAAGTCCGGCTTCTTAAAGTAAGAATTAGCTTCATCGAGAGGTACGTTAAGGTACTCTTGTGAATATACGTCAGGCATACCCTGGCGGATATACTCTTCACGTAAAGCCATTAGCTCTTCTTTTGATTTCTTTTCAGGCCACAAGATCTCACTAAAGTCTGGGTTGTGTGCTTTGTACTTAACTGATTTCCATAATGCACGTCCAGTGGAGTAAGTCTTTAAACCCTCAACAATAGTCTTTTTATCGCTCTCTCTAGGCATTAAGGATTCAAGCAAAGAATCCATATGTAAAATAGTACCCACCATACGAATAATACCATTATCAGACCTGCAAGGGAGAAGCGCCCCATAGAACCACCTTCTAAATTTCTTACGACGTTCACTATTCATTACAGCTTCATCATTCTCCATATCGTCACAGAGGATAATGTCTGGACGGGAACCGTTCCAGATAAGACCACGAAGCTTTTGCTCAGCGCCTTTAGCAATGATACGGAACTTATCACCGTTATCAAACTCAACAATAATATCTGATTCAGTCTCTTTAAGGAACTGAACAAGACCCTTTTCATTCTTTTTAATTCCAAAGAGTTGGATAAGTGTTTCATTCTCCTGTAGCTGTTGTTTAATAGCTCCAAGGAACAAAGATGCCTGTGACTCCGTATCGGAGACCATCAACATAAACTTACGCTCTCTGAAAAGTAATGTAGCTAATCCATATCCCATCGTGACCGCAGTTGATTTGGCGTGCCCCCGTGGTGCGGATATAGCTACAAACTTATCTGGTGAACAACATAGATCCCACCACTCTAAGTGGCAGGCTGGGGTAGAGACCGCATCGCCAAGACTGGAGGATAGTACACTACCCATAAATCCTGCGATTGTATCTTTAGTTACCAGCATCGGTAATCTCTACATCTATAACTTCATCTTGGTTTACAGCCTGCTTTAAGTCCTTTTTAGACATAGTAGCAAACTCTGCAAATTTCTTAGCTAGGAACTCTAGCTGATTCATAGTATCTAGTTTTTCGGTATGCTCTACAGCTCTACCTTGGATCTTCAGTTTCTGATCAATCATATCGACAGCAACCTTATGAGCATCTTTAAGATTAACAGGCTTACGAAAGATCTCACCAGTCTTCTGGTTAAATCCGAAGTCTCCATTAACAAGACGATCCTCAACAGTATTCATTGCCTTGTCTACAATTTTAGCCAAGTCAGCCGACAGTTTGTCGTCCTCTTCATCCCTGATCTGTTGCGTTAACTCTTTCCACCAAGGCTGATAGCGCCATATGTGGATGGTGTTCTTTGGGATACCCGTAGCAGCCGCAGTCTTTACTTCACTGCCTGTGGCAATGTAAGTCAACACGCATTCAATCTTCTGGGACTGTGCCCAGGCTTTGTTGGGTGTACCGGGCTTAGTAGACCGGCGACGCTTAGGGGCGTTGGACAACAAGGCCAACGACGCTTTACCGAACGGTTTATCTGTTTTCATAACAAGAAGGTTCCTTTACTTTTTTATTACTATACATATATTATACCACACTTTTATTGATTTGTCAATAGATAACACAAAATAAATATAACAAGAATGTCTATTGACTTTTAAACAAGAATATGATATAATAAGATTTATATAATATATATATAATATAATATATAATATATAATATGTTTTTAATATATATGTTTTATATATAATATATAATATATATATACTATACTTCATTACTAATCCGTTTAACATTAAGCGCCGACCCCTAGGGTCAGGCGTTGCCTTTAATATTAACATTATCCCCTTTGTCATAGTACATTAACATTCCCATGCGAGCCCCTAGGCGAGCAACACCCATAGGAAGCCTTTAGAGGCCCCTAGAAGCCCCTCCAGGTATCTATCTGATACCTACCCCTCATAAAGAGTTAAAACAGCTCTAAAGCTCTGTATCCCCCCTTATATTAAAAAACTATATAAATTATAGGATTGTGGTATAAATGAAATTCTAGTAGGCTCTCTTTTGCCCCACCCACCCCCTATATCTGACCTGCTGCCTACCCCTGACCCCCACACCCTATAGGCTATGCAGCCTATTCGCATAGTAGAGAGCACTATGCTCTAGCTATACCTATACCCGTATAGTACATAAGTGTTGTAAGACAGTCGTAGACTGTTGTATAAAAACAACACATTGAGTCATAGCTATGTATAAGTGTGGTATAAATACAACACATTGAGTAGTAGTAGTATGATAGTGTTGTATAAAAACAACAGTAGTTATCATACGCCATCTTCTTGATTGACATGTATGTTAGCACACACTAACAAATACAATGACTTAGCATACTATCTCCCCGTAACAATCGTATCATAACTCTATACACTATTAGATGCTTCGCATCGCTGGAGGCCTTCGCCTCTTCGCTTGCTTTGCATTTGTAACCTCGCTAGTCGCTCGACTACATCTCCGGTACACTAACAATAATTAAATAGAGCAGCTACGCTGCTATAGTTCAAAAGCTTAATTAACTGCAGTTACATTACCGCTAATCGACCTCTGTATCTCTCTCTCTGTCTTACGTATGTTACCACAAGTCGCCAACCTATCAAGTAAAACTCACAAGCAACTTACATTCGCTTCGCTCATTTACGACGCTAAAGCGTCTAAAGCTTGCTAGTTCGCCTTCACCTGACAGCTCGTCTTTGTTGTGATACCCTACTACAGGCATCGAGTTCGATGTTCACAACTTAATATGGAGTCTATTATGACAAACCTAAAAGCAATTCTTATCACTGTAACAATTTTTGCAATATGTTTAACTATCTGGCAATTGACTAACATACACTATCTTTGATAGTCGCTTCGCAGGAGGCGTCCCTTTCGGGCCTCCCGCTCTTCTCTTTCTTTTATTTATATACTGGAGTTATCTATTATGTTCTACAATATCCTAATCAACAAAACACTTCCTAACACAGAAATTAACCACTGTGCAGTACCTGCTAACGAAGGACTATCTGATATAGCCTATGTTAACGGATGGCGTATCCTAGTACCAGCACTACCTGAAAGACTACTAGCACCTACAATCATCAAACGTGAGGGCTGGGAATGGAATCTATACCTCTATGACCTAGCTAACTCTGATTTATCTAACTTTCTTGTTCCAACAGGTGAATTACCGCTATTGGTTGATGATGCACGATTCAGTCAGTTTGTTGAAGATGTAGCTGATGAAGAAGAAGATGGTGAGTTTGATGAAGACGCTATGACAGCTTCGTTAGAAACAGAAGAAATTGAATAAAACGTGGAAAGCACCCGCCGTCCTCTTCGAGGCGGGNGTTTCCCCTCTCTCTCATTTAAATTAAATATACACAAAGGAATTATCTATTATGACTACTACTACTACAACTACAAATACCCGCAAAGATTTTAACTTCGAAGCATACAACGCCGTAATGAAAGACGCAAATGCCGGTCTTAAGTTATTCTTAGTACAACAAATGATGTCAGAGATCGCAACAACTGCCTTCCGTTATCGCAACCCACTAGCACAACAACTAATGGATACTGCTGATGAGGTAGAATCAATGCGTAAAGAATGGAAAGCAGTCGCTGAGAAATCACAAAAACAAACACAAGCTAAAACAGCTACAAAAACACCAGATGCACCTGTACACGATGCAAACAACTTCGAAGTAGCAATCTTCTAAATTCACAGACCTAAGCAAGTCTATAAACTGCTAACTGTTGTTTTAATACCACTGTTGTAAAAAAACAACGACGGNCTGCGGCGCTAAAACCTTAAAAGCTTTTAATAGAGCCCAGCAAAGCTGGTCTATAAGTCAAAAACTGAATTAAAACAAAACCAAGGCAAAACAATTACATAGGGGGGCGCAAATTTATGAAACTATCTTTTGAATTCATTTTATTGCTAGTATTTGCTATCTCATCATGTATTGACACAGGAATTAACATAATTAGATACGAAAAAACACATGGAGGATTAAATTCATGTACTGATTCGACTAAATATGAAGCATTTTATGTAATAAAAGGGGGTATTGGTTATTGCTTTGAACGTAACAGAGAATATCCATACCGTATTCGTGGTGGTATAATTGATGTCGATGGAGAATAAATATGTTCTACGTACATAAAATCATAGAAGATGAATTTGGTAATGAAATCACTCGTATTGCTGGAAAGCCGTCTAAAACATACGAACGTGCAGTAATTCGTGCTAAAAAACATGAAAATGCTATGATCTACAAATTCCCAAACAAACCAGTTAGCTTATTTAGACACGGTTTATTAGTAATTGGAGCTCAATAATGGTTATTGTACTAACAATATTAGCACTAATATCAGTATACATATTTTGGGTAACTTTAATTTTCTCAACATGTGACTGGTGGATAATGAAATTTGGAACATATGGTTTGGTATCAAACATGTGGCCAGCATTCGCAGTTTTCGCAACCCTCTCACCACTCGCTATTTGCTTAGGATTATATGTTGGACATTAAAGAGGATTTATATGATGAAGATGATCCAATCGTGTTACCTGCTGTCATCATTGACCAAGCAAAGCTCAAAGAACAACAAATTGAACAAGATCGCAAAAACTTCATCACACGGGGTGGCGAGCTGTATATTGACATCGAAGAACCTATTGTTGCAGAACTCTTCGAAGCAGAACCAGTGCCAGCAATTAGAGGGCATATGCTATCTCACGCAGAGCGTTTAGATGCTGAAAAAGAAGCATTAGACCAAGGCTTTATGGAAGGAACTATAGTAACTTCTGCCAGAGGAAATGCTTGGGCTCGTGTTAATCCACAAAACTGGGGTATTGTAATTGATACAATCAATTATCAATATAACTATCATGAAAATAGATTTGCTCCTATTAAAGTTCAATGGGTATCTGATGGTGGTATTACATACTGCTGGCCTGATGAAATAATTATGGTTTCACCAGCGCCTGACAGTGCAGATCTTGAAATGATTAAAAACGGAGAATAAAAATGTTTGAAGACACCTTCTATTACATTAGTGAGGGTTGGGGAGATCGAAGAACATTAAATATAGTTGCATGTATGTCATTCGATCAATTCTTTCATGAATTTAAAGAAAGACACAATAGAAACCCATTTATCATTAGTATGATAACCCTTGACGAACATGAGTTCGATGAGATTAGTGAATTTACACAACAAAATGGAATCTTTGACGGAAGATAATATGATCATTAAAAAACTAAACAAATCCACATACGATGTATGTTTCTCTGATATTGGTTGGGATCTGTGGGCTCGTTTCGAGCGTAACAAAAACCACCTTAAACTAGTAAAAGGCAACGCAATGCCTGGTCATCTTTACACAAAACTCATTAAAGAGGTAATCACTAATGGCAATTCGTAAAATCTGGTTAGTTACATGCCTAGATCTTGATACTATCAACGGTGGTGGCGGTGCTCGTGGTGGTCAAACATATGCTCGTAAAGAAATTCCTAATGAATTCTATCTTGAAGAACGACATGCTCGCAATGCAGCAGAACGACTAGCACAAGAAAACCCAATGAAACCATATGCAGTAATGATCATTGATCAAGTTCTTGAAACAGGAAAAGCTCCTGTCATTACCAAAAAATTCAATCCGGAAGGGGAGCTTGTACCAGCATGAATAAAAAAACACTAGCTCTTGTTGGTTTAGGTACAGGATGTGCAGATGAAATCTGCGACCTGTTTGATAAAGTCATTAACTGGCAACCTGGAACAGTCTACGATGCTATTCACTTTGAAGGCGGCGCCGATATCCATCCTAGCCTTTATAACAGTAAAAACACGCATAGCCACGTTGGTGATGGATTATCTGCACGTGACTTAGTTGAAAAACTAGCTATGGAAGAAGCAATTACAAAAAAAGCTCTCATTATCGGAAGTTGTCGAGGTGCTCAGCTTATTTGTGCTATGGCTGGTGGTAAATTAGTACAAGACGTAACTAACCATACTCGTGAACATATTACAACAACACACGATGGTTTGCATATCAAAACAACATCAGTACATCATCAACAAATGTATCCTTGGGACGTTGAACACGAACTACTGGCTTGGAGTAGTGATATTTTAAGTAATCATTATCTTGGTGATGGTATTGACCCTGAAAAAATTAAAGTAGAACCAGAAGCTTGTTACTTTCCAAAGATTAATGCACTAGCCTTCCAATGGCATCCTGAATGGGCAGCATCAAAAGGCGAGCTAGACTTTACGTTAGCATGTATTAAAGAAAGGTTAAAAGAAACTACCTTAAATACAAGGAAAGAATATGACTGCTAGATTTGAAGCACAGCCTTGGATTGAATATCATGAAGGAGATGATATTCCAACTGGAGAAATACAAATATTGTTACGTGGATTTCGTGAAAGAGTACGATATGACGCTATATACCAAGCAAGTGATTTAGACTGGCACACAGGTGATAGTCCTATGGCTATTGTAGCATATAGGTTACCTAAAATTGAATGGATTGAAAATCCTATCGGAAATGAGGGATATCCAACAGGAATAACAGCAGAAACACTCGTAGTTGTTGCGTTTGGAAACATAAACAGACCATCAGGTGAACGTGGATTTCCGGCAAATCAATGGAACTGGACACGTGTCCCAGAAAATGCAAATGGTCCTGGTGTAATTACACACTATAAAATTCATACACAAACAACAACACAAAAACCAGTATGTTTAGAATATGAAAATACATTAGAAGAATCTCGTAAAGCTATTCACTATGGTTATCATACTATTAGTCATAAATATGAGTTTGGTGATAAAGACGAACTTAGCTTTAATATGTATCAATATCCAGCTTGTTGTGGATTATCTATTCTTGCTGGTTTCTTTTGTAGTGAAAAACTACAAAAACAAACAATTAAAGAAACGCTCCAAAACTTCTTATCTAGAGAAGGTGGTAAATTTCAACCAAACATTCAATTAGTAGCAGTTAATAGAGCTATATTTGAAGAAAATGAAGAAACTGGTGACGATGAATTCACAGGATTCGAAGAAAAATATGAATTTAACACATTTATTGAAGTAATAAAAGATGAATTTAATGCTGAATTAATCAATACATTTACAAATAAAAACAGCAGTAATCAATGTAATATTTTTCAATTTAAAAATCCAGCACCTAGATGGAATCGAAATGACAACTAAAAAACCAATTATGTTCTGGAAAAGTGTTCCAGCAAAAAACACCGGTGGTTGGGGATTTGGTAAGGAATTATATGAATATTCTTTCTACCTTGACGAAGATACGGCTAAAAAAGATAAATATGCTAGTAACAGTAAAATGTCATTCAAGTTATTTGGATATCCAACATGTTGTGGCATGAATATCTTACATGATTATCACTGTAGTACTACACTAGATGATCAGTTAATTAAAAACACACTTCGTGCATTCATTAAAGATGAAAGTAAAAACTGGAGTGGTGTTATTCAATATAACACAGTATATGATAGGGTAAATGGTGGTTATGGACATAAATTTGGTCCTAGTAAAAAAGAACCTAAATATCATAAACTACTAAACGCATTAAAAAGCGTGACTCGTGCTAAACTTTGTGATACGTTCTATAACACAGCAACAAGCTTTCATAAAATGGAACTGTATCAATTTAAAAACCCAAGCCATAAAAGAATTAAATACGATAAGGAGTAGTGAATATGTGGAAACAAAACGTACGTATCGGCAGTGACCCGGAAACATTCCTCCAATCCAAAACAGGTGAATTTATCTCATCTGTAGGTCTTATTGGAGGCTCTAAAGATGAACCAATGCCGATCGGTGACGGATGTTCTGTACAAGAAGATAACGTTACTGTTGAGTTCAACACACCGCCAACAAACGATGTAAAGGAATTTGTTCGTGTTATTAACTACAATCTTAATTGGATCACTAAGCGTGCTGCTGAGCTTGGGCTTGCTGTTATCAACACTCCTTCTGCTCGATTTAGTGATGAACAACTGGACACTAAGGGGGCACAAACTTTTGGATGTGAGCCTGATTTTAATGCATGGCGTGCTGGGGATGCTAACCCTCGTCCTAGGACTCAGGATGCTAGCTTGCGTTCCGCAGGTGGACACATTCATATCGAAGCTCCTGAGTTAGATAAACTAGAGCTAGTAAAAGCTATGGATCTCTTTGTTGGTGCTCAAATGGTAGAATTCGACAAAGACACCGAACGACGTAAACTATATGGAAAAGCAGGTGCTTTCCGTCCAAAAGAATATGGTGTTGAGTATCGTACAGCATCAAACGCTTGGTTGCAGAGTGATGAGCTCAAAGAATGGGCATTCAATCAAACTCAAAAAGCCGTTCAGTTTGTTCGTGATAATAAAAAAATCCCTAATGAACTTGGTAAAATGTTACAAGATTGTATCAATAACTCTGATGAAAAGTTATTAGCTCGTATTAATGAAATATTACCTAAATTATGAATCCTAATCAAATCTTTGAAGACTTCGAACGTAAATATCAAGGAAGCTTTGTTCAAGTAAGTATGAACGGTAATAAATCTGAAATCTTTCAATTTCGTTCTATGCGTACCTTAAATAAGAAATTCCCTGAGTTAGAATTACAGAGTGACATTCTTGGTACAATAATTCTTAACTATAACACACAAGCAAAGATCTTCTTCCGAATTCCTAAAACAGGATTTATCCAATACAAAGATCAAGCACTATTTTTTAGCCGCCGACCAGAGCGCCAATGGAAACGAGGCATTCACCAAAATAACTGTCAGTTTGATGATCCAACTCTTCAGTTTAACATGCCGAGGGGAGGAAACAACAATCCATGTTTCATTAAAGTGCGTGAAGCGTTTGATCCAACATACCATACATTAGAACAGGCATTAGAGCTGATTAATCAAAAAGGATTTAAATCTGTTGCATTAAGTCGTAATATGGCTATTGCTAAAGGAAAAAAAGAAAGCAAAGAGTATACGCTTTGGTATAGATATGCTGCAATAGGTACAGTAGATCAGCATGGAAATATTAAAGCACCGTCCTTTGAAACAGAGGTACATCGTGAAATTAAGTGAACTAAAAGAATTTGAAGAACTGCGTTTAAACGCCACCAAAGAAAACACCAATGAGCAGGGATTCGCTCAATATAGTGTTCCTATTACTGGCATTGAAGTTGAGGTAGAAAATCTAGCTGGTCGTGTAATTACTATCAACAATCAAATATGGACAATCACTGACGATGGTTCATTACGAAATAATGGTCGTGAATTTATTACAAGCCCAAGCTCCCCCAAACAAGTAGAAACAGCAATTAACAATCTATTTGATAACTTACCTAAAGACGCTCACTTTAGTCCACGTACTAGTATTCATGTACATTTAAACTGCCGTGAACTTACTTTAAAACAAATCTATAACATTGTTATCTTGTATCAATGCTTTGAAGATCTGTTATATGATTTTGCTGGTAAAGAACGTAAAAAGTCAATCTTCTGTGTGCCTATTGGAAATACACAATACTACAACGGCTTTAAATCCATATGTTTTCAAGGTGATGTTTATCGTTATTGGTCTAAATATACTGGTTTAAACGTAAAACCTATTAACGAATATGGTACAATTGAATTCCGACATCTACGAGGCACTAAAGATAAAAGCACTATCTTTACATGGTTACATCTATTATATAGATTATATACATACGCAACCAACAGTGAAACAGAAACACTAGAAAACCTTATCCAAACAATAAGCAAAGAAGGCGATTACAGTAGATTAGGACGCCTCGTCTTTAATGAGATGTTCACAGTATTACAATCAGTTAGTTGGGAAAAGAAAATGCAAGAAGATCTCTCTATTAGTAAGTTGTTTATTAACAACAACACACGCAATATCATGGAAGGAAAATTCTAATATGTGTGGAATCGTCGGTATGATCGCAAAAACACAACAAGGATTTAACTATTCGGAAATGGAACTATTCCAAAGCATGCTAATTTCTGATAGCATTCGTGGAGAAGATTCAACAGGAGTCTTTGGTGTATATAAAAACAAACAAGCACGTACACTTAAAGTAGCCGCAGAGCCACATAACCTATTCCGTTGTGATGAGTGGAGTGAATTTAGGGCTAAAGCAATCAGCAGTATGAATGTTATTATTGGACATAATCGTTACGCAACTAGAGGTGCTGTTAATAGTGTAAACGCCCATCCATTCAGTGAAGGTAAAATCTGTCTTGTTCATAACGGAACGTTAAACAATCAAAAAGACTTTAACAAAGAAGTAGAAGTAGATAGCCATGCTATTGCACATGCATTCAATGAGCGTCCTGCAGCGGAAGTGCTTAGTGAGATTGACGGTGCTTTTGCCTTTATTTGGTATAATCGAGAAACAGGTAAATTAAACATTACTCGTAATAGTGATCGACCATTAGCATATATTGAAACAGCAAATAACATCTATATTGCTTCTGAAGGTGATATGCTTAACTGGTTAGTTAATCGTAAATCAACAACCAACTACCAAGCTAAGTTGTTTAAAACAAACACTATTTATTCTTATGACTCAAAAGGAGTTGCTGAAACAACAGAATATGAGCCATTCCGCCCAAAGCTAAGTGGGATCTACGCAAACCAGAGCAATTGCGAATTGTCGGGGTCCCAGCAAAACCAGAGTCAGATGAAGACTACTACGAAAGATACTACGGACATAAATGGCCCTCTTGTTTTTAAAAATGGTGACACACCAATCATTAAGGTAACTGAACTATTACAAGAAACCATTAATGGTAACATTCGTGTTAAAGGAAAAACAGTATGGCCTGTGGGTGGTGAGGATTTTACAGGAATGCTTGAACGTGGCCTCAATAAAGACGACCTAAATGCATTGCTAAAAAACACAATGGCTACTGGTGTTGTTAGAGGCACACTTAGATCAGTATGCGGTAATTCATACTGGATTGGTGAAATTGCAGCAGCACCAATGACACAACTATATCAAACAAGTATACCAGAAGCACTGTGGAAACATCTTGTAGTACATGGAAAATGTGATAAGTGTGGTGGCAAATTACAAACAAACCAAGCAGATTTAACATCTGTAAAGATTAAGAATAAAACAAATCAATTTCGGATTGTATGTGCCGATTGTGTTACGGAGGCTTTAGATGAAGCAACATCGACTAAGCAGCAAAATAGCAGTATTGAAGTATCGACAAGGAAGTCGATCGGCGAGAGCATTACAGACATTACTTTCCGAGAAATTAACAAAGAATGTATTATCCATTAGGAGTGATCGTGTCCCTCTTTGTAAATCTACTAGAGTCCTTATTAATTGGGGTTCTAGTGACATTATCCCTCGCCATGTTAGGTGTCGTGTTGTTAACAAGCCTACTGGTGTGGCTATCGCATCTGATAAAATTAAAACTCTGGAATGTTTTAAACTTAATGAAGTAAATCACCCAGAATGGACATTAAATTATAATGACGCACTTAATTGGGTTACTGCTGGCCACGTGGTATTTTGTAGAACCCTTACTCGTGCTCATAGTGGTCGTGGTATTGTTATTGCACGATCTGCGCAAGAACTAGTACACGCCCCGCTATACACTAAATACATTAAGAAAAAGAAAGAATTCCGTGTCCACGTATTCAACAATCAAATTATTGATATTCAAGAAAAAAGACGTGGTTTTGATGCACATGAAGCTGATTTCCTTATTCGCAATCATGCTAATGGCTTTGTATTTTGTCGTGATGACATTATCGAGCCAACCGATCTCAGAACAACAGCTATTCAGGCAGTGGCTTCACTAGGTCTAGATTTTGGTGCAGTAGATATGGTATGGAATGAACATTATAATAAAAGCTATGCGCTAGAAGTAAACACTGCTCCTGGTTTAGAAGGAACTACATTAGAAACATACAGCAAAGCAATTATTAAGGAAGCATATGAGTAAATTATTCTGGCAACAACGTATTGATAATCAAATCATAGTAGGACTTACTCCAGAAGCTATGGAAATGTTCGGTCAAATCTGGGCAGTTATTCCAACGAGTGATCGTAAACGTAACTTTAAAGAAGGAGACCCAATTGTAGCCATTGAAGGATCTGACGGACTTTCTTGTCTTAATATGGAATTCCCTGTAAACAAGATTAACTTTAATCCAGAAGCACTTGAACGTCCTGATGAGATTACAGAAACTACTACACTTCTATATGCCGAGGCAGTATGAACGAACCTAAACTACTAGCTAACCGTATCATCACACCTGACGGCACTATGTTGCAGTCTTATCATCGCCATGATTGCAAGACATACATCGACGAGAATGGTAAGGAGTATATGATTGATGGCGGACTGGAATACCAACGCACTAACATCCACGACGACGCACCCCACACAGACGCTTCTGTATACGACACAGACCCGCACACAGAGATCCGTGAGGGATTTTGTTGGGGCTCGTATGGTAAGGGTGGCGATCAGCCACTAAAGCGCATTAAGCTATCTGAGATGACTAACAACCACATCGAGGCCATACTTGTAACACAACACCACATTGGACCACAGATCCGTAAAGTGTTTGAAAACGAGCAGCAGTACAGACTGGACAACAACATCAACATTGAGGACACAGAATGAAAAAAGAACTAGACGAAAAGTTGTGTGACAACTACCCTCTGATTTTTGGTGACCGTAACAAGCCAATGAACCAGACGGCAATGTGCTGGGGCTTTTCTTGTGGTGATGGCTGGTATAACATCATCGACACCCTGTGCAGCTTGTTAACCAGTGACTACCGCACAGCGAAAAGCCAATACGAATACTGGCAGGCACTTATTGGAAAGCCACATCCATGGAACAGCGATAAGGGATTGGTAACACAAGAGTATGTTGATGAAAAGAAAGCCAAGCTAGACGAAGAGACCGCTAAAGTGCCCGTTGCCTCTCAGGTAAAGGAAAAGTTTGGTGGTCTGCGATTCTACGTACAAGGCGCAACTGAAAAGCACTGGGCTTATATCACCTTTGCGGGGTCCATGTCACACCGGACGTGCGAGGAGTGCGGCGCACCGGGCAAAACATACACCGACGGATGGCATGCTACACTGTGTGAGTCACACGCCAAAGAGATGGGCAGAACTAAACGTACAGAGGAAGATGAAGATGAGTGACTACTACCCAGACAGGTGGGCTATTGTCCACATCACTAGCAAAGACCATCCGCCTATTGACAAGGTGGTCGGCTCGTTTTATGGCAACTTCACCGGCGGCGACTCATGGCGCATGAACAGCGGCATTGAGAGGGTAGTAGAGACAGAGAACGTATATGAGGTTCATGGATACTCCGGCAGTGTGTATTATTGTAAGAAAGGCTGTCAGGGTATGAGCGCCTACACCGAGATGGTGATGAACAACTTGGCCACCCTGCTCGAAGAAGACGGCCTTGGCATGATGAGGGTGATTGACATCAAGGAGCTACTATGAACGCAAATGAACTAGCTGATGTAATGAAAAAATATAGCGTAGCTGGGTTTCAATATCCATTATGTGATGAATTTAAACAAGCCGCCACCATGATACGCCAGCAACAAGAAAGACTAATTAAGTACGAACTGCGTCACGCAGAGCAGAGAAAGCGTATTGATGAGTTAGAAGCCTACCAAAAGCACGACGTTGAGTTGGCAGAGGCTATTGGTTGGGACAAAGGCTACGAAGCTGGCCGTCAACTTGGCATGAAGCAAGAACAAGCATTGTGGGAACTAGCCGCATCGACACAGGAGATTATGGATACCCATCAATACGAAAGACCGCACAACACAGTATTAGTGCCATGCGATAAGTTAGCAGAAATGCAAGCTGAAATAGAAGCGTTGAAAGCCCATCCAGTAAAAGAACAATTAACAGATGAGGAAATTATGGAAGTTTATAAAGAAGTCAGCGAGCCGTTTGGCGAAAAAAGACTATACGAAATACATGATTTTGCTAGAGCAATATTAAGAAAGGCACAAGAGAAATGACAACAGAAGCTGAGCAGCAAACACTAGACGCATTCGAAAGGGGCAAGGCCTTTGGATACGCTGAGGGACTTAAAACAAAGAACGAAAGACTTGCACACCTAGAGAAGATGATTGTATGGTATTCAGACATTACCATGACAGGAATAAACTCTGAGGAATATGAAAATGGTTTTTGGGATGCAGTAGACTTTGTTAAATGGCATCAAGTAAAGGATAAGAACTGATGAGATGTTTGTCCTGTAATTGCGTATTAACAGACTTTGAAGCAACACGTAAAGCTGTTGTAACTGGTGAATACATTGATATGTGTAATAAATGTTTCCTTACAATTGCTGATGAAATTGAATATACAGAAAGAGATGATCTAAATGAGTATGATGAAAACCAAGAAGCATCCGATTATTAAAAAGCGTCGCCTTACCTTCCCAGCCCCAGTGCGTCAACATGTATACTAACTACCGACGATTAAAGCGTGACTTTCCTTACGGTTGTGTCGTGCAGTATAAACACCAAGTAAGTACTGTCACAGCACACGGTGAAGAAAATGGTGTGTTTGGATTATTCCTAAACCACAATCATGAGGAATTTATTGATCCTACTCACTGTGTACGAATTCACCTACGTAAAATAAAAGTAGATAAAATCAACCAAAACCAATGGGCAAATGACACACTAAACGAAGATCTAGAACAAAAAGAAATTGAAGGAGATGTTCCACTAACACTAACACATGGAATAACAAAGCCTAGAGCTACTCTCGGTGGACTTTTGGGCAGAGCACCAACAGAGTATAGACTAACGGAAATACAACGAACATGGGCAGTAGGACTAAACCCAACAACAACTCTACTAGACACAGGATTCCCAACATTACCAACACAGGCCTACAACACTAATGGCATTATTCATGAAACACGAGCCGTGCCCGAAGTGCGGATCGAAAGACAACCTTGGGAGGTATGATGATGGATCTGCTTACTGTTTTGGTTGCGGATATACAACAGGTTCATCACATTATGTGCCAAAAAACAACAATCCTGAATCAACTGTTGTAAAATTACCACGAGATTGTGTAGCGACACTTGATCCAAAAGCAGTGGCTTGGCTAAATAAATATGGAATTACACCGACCGAACGAGCAATGTATCGCATGTTGTGGTCGCCTTCCAGAGAACAACTTATCTACCCACTCTACAAAGGTGATGAATTACGGGCATTTCAAGCTCGTAACTTCGCAACAGAAGCTGCTTGTAAATACAAATCTCACGGTAAAATCCATGATATACTGTATCCTCTTGGAAAAAAACAGAATATCCTAATACTTACAGAAGACCTCCTTAGCGCCATTAAAGTCTCTCGGCAAGGCTATGCCATGCCTTTATGGGGCTCTGATGCTTCTACACCCCTTTTAATGCGTTTAAAGGACATCTGTAGCGGTATCTTAGTGTGGCTAGACTCAGACAAGTGGAAAAATGCCCATGACATTGTAAATCGAAGCCAATCAATTGGACTAAAAGCTATGTGTGTTTTTACCACACTAGACCCAAAAGAATATTCTGATGAAAAGATCAAATACTTCTTGACAAACTAAAAAAACAATGATATAATATTAGTATAGTATATATAATATATATATATATAATAATATAATTAATATAATAAAGCTTATATAATGATTGAATTACAAGTACTGAAAAGCCTACTTGTTAAACAAACTTGGATAGATTATCGTAAGTATGTTGTAAATAAACAACTTACCTCTGAACTATCAACCATCTTGTTCATCCTTGACAACTATCATGCTAAACATGATGATGACTTATCTGTCGAGGAATTCGAGGTAATCTGTGAAACATCTGGAAAGATTGATAAAACACACAGAGCTGTCCTCGAAACAATGCGTTCCTGCCATGTAAGACCGGAGTTAGTTGCGGATCTGCTTAAAGCGTATAAGCAGAAAACTGTATTGTCGCAGCTAGCTCTGGTATCTTACGATGCTAGTGA
>JGI24891J29808_1000462_pt1 | contig 23241 bp, 37 predicted proteins | sample FreactcultuFSWF8_FD_29808 | JGI IMG/M metagenome (IMG submission 29808) | reverse complement strand
AAGTCTGAAATTGGCGTATAAAATAGAGCAGTACACAAAAGGCGCTGTTACCGTCTATGACTGGATAGATGAGCCCAAGCAAGCCGATAAACAAGTCATAAAAACTAAAATCGAAAAAAAAAGTAAGAAGATTACAAGATAAAGAAAATCCCGTATACCTTTCAACCGTCCCGAAACTTTCGAAAAAATTTTTTTCATACATAACCTTTCCTTGAGGCTAACACACCCAAGGGGAAAGTTAATTAAAAACCGAAACAACTTGCAAATATTATTTGAAAAATATTATGAAAAAGTGGGCAGCCAACGCCAATTAGCTGCACCGTCAGACTAGAATAAGATCAAAAATACCAACCCACCCGGAGGTTTGAAGCACCAATCTTTGGACCAAATTGGCCGACAAATTCGGGGAAAGCGGACATTTCTACGGACCATCGTATGTTTTCCTCGATAAAAAAACAACAATTTTTATTAGGGGGACTACAATTTGAAAAAAAAACAACTACCCTCGCCCATCGGGCTTTCCATGGTGAAGGTGGGTGATATTAAGGCATATACCAGTAGCAAAGATTCCAAAACTGGTAAGTTGGTTAGAAAAAAGATTCTATATAATTACCAAGACGTCCAATACGACATCGATGGATGGGTAGACAGCAAAAAGTACCTTCCCGAAGATTTCGACCTCGTCTACATGAGGCTTAAAAGAGAAAAAGTCATTCCCGGATGGATCAGCGGAACCTCTTGGCTTGGCCTAAGGTTAAAACCCGACGACGAAGTCACCTTTTGGAAAAGAAAAGTGTGGGGGGAAGACTAATGAAAGACTATAGCGAATTCCCGCCACTAAGATACTTTGTGCGAGTTTTGAAGAACTGCCCCAAATCGGCCCTACTTTACGCTCAAATCTGGGAGAAGAAAGGAAAGCACGCGCGCATGATTACTTGCAAAAAAGACGTCCGCAGGGAATATCTTATCTCTCCCACGATGTTCAGGAATCTGCTTGCACCCCTGATGTTTCTGAATCTGATTCACTTTCTAGAATGTGATGAAAAATTCCAGATCGACGTCTCGGGACCGCATTTAAATGACTGATACAGAACGCTGTTGCGTTACATGTGATACATGTGCTAACTTTGAAAATGAAAATGCCCCGATTAGTCGTCGGGGCAAATTCCGCGTGTCATGGAGACGCGCTAATAGAGCGAAACAGATATCTCTCTATTCTAACACTCCATGTAAAAGTATGCAATACTTTTGTAGGGTGTTATGACTGAACGCTTTATCAAATTTATTCCCTCCGAAGAAGCTCTTTGGCTCATACAGTATAAACCGAATGCCTTCCTTCTTCTCACACATATAGCCAACACCGCTCGTCGCAAACTTGGTCATCCAGATGGACTCCTTATTGGTCAATGCCACTTAGAGCATTGGACTAAATACGGATTCACCGAACGCAAATACCGAACAGCTAAACAGATTTTAGTAAATCGAAAACACATAACAATTATCGAGACTAACAGAACACGTCAAAAATCGACGACAGGAACGACGACTAAAAGCACTCTCGTACAGATATGCAGCTCAACGGTTTACGATATAAATCCAGAAACAAACGACGACCGAAACGACGACCGAGAGACGACTGACCGACGACAAACAAGAATGAATAAGAAAGAAGAAGAAGATCATCCCTCTATCCCTTCTTTTTCGGAACCGGGGATGATTGATGACTTTTCTTTTGAAGTTGAAAAAACGGAAGTCGTCGCGGGAATCTTCATGACTCCTGAGGAACTGGACTCTTGCATGAAGATCAAGGGAAGCCTCGAGAAAGTTAAAGAGGCGGTCGCCTTCATACAAAACAGCCCTCGTCGCAGCCAAGAGATCACCGACTGGCCTAATGCCTTGTCGAAGTGGAAAACTGAAAACAAGACGAAGAGCAGGGTTAACGAAAACATTTTTTACTCTGAAAATCTATGCAAGGAATTTCCGGAATTCGAAAACGGCTGCGGCTGGAAATGTTCCATGCACGTCGATAGAAAAAAAGATCAAAGAGGTATTATTTTTGAAACAAGAAATGCATATCAAGAAGACTTTTTCGTCTCCTTCAGCGATGGGAAATTTTACGACAAGTGCGAAGAATTTATCGAATCTAAGAAGATGAGGAAAAATTAAATTGATTAATGAAAAATTGTTGTTTAGAACCAAACTACACAGGAGTTTTTATGAACGGATTTGATTTTGTTAGTCACGAGAGTTTTCCAGAAGACGAACACACGAAAGAGGCCGTTGTTTTGTGCATCGACAAAAAGCACAGAGTGACGTACGTTCGGAAAAAGACACAGAACGGATCCATGTTCTGGGACGTCATTTCTGCAGCAGTTAGGAAAGATGGAGAAAAGAAATATTTGAGATCTTACTCGCAGGACAGCAACTTTTTGCACGGGGATATAAAACATTTTTTGGATAATCGGGAATGGGAAAAGCAGGGGGGTAGAGTTGCGTATCAAAGCGACGAAACACCGTTTTGAGTTCACAATCCAAAACCAGAATGCCTCTATTTCAATCAGAAATGGTCCAAAAATCGATTATCGTGGTGCTAGCGGTACAAAGGTAGTCATTAAGCGAAAGAAGCGAAATTTGGCCAGGATAAACGCGAAATTCGAGGTTTCAGAGGGAAGGGTCACGATCGACTTGCCAATCCGCACAGTAAGCGAAGCCAACTGCTTTGAGTCTTGGAGGGTGAAATACGGAAGGCACAAAGAGCAGAAGCGTATTGTTATTTTAGCTTTAAAACCCTTGCGCGACAAGATAAAAATGCCCTGCAAAATCATGCTCACGAGGTTCGCGCCCGACGAGCTAGACAAATTCGACAATTTGCCCATGAGCTTTAAATACATTGTCGACGCCATTTGCGAAGTAATCACAGGCGAGCACAGAGCGGGGAAAGCCGATAGCGACAAGAGAATAAGCATTGCTTGCGACCAGATCAAAAGCAACGCCTACGGAATTAGGATTGAGGTGACACATTAAACCAGCGCTTCATAGGCCTGTCGGAAAATTTATAGACAGATTAACTTTGACAATAAAAAAAGACCCGCACTAAATTGAGGATACGAAGCCAACAAAATAGGGGGTCTTTTATGAACACTATTATTTACCAAACTACAAATTATAAGCAATTCAAATTTCTCAAGGAAAACAGGGAAATACACCCTCGATACCTCGTGGAATCCATTTCAAAAAAAAACTTACTCGCCGAACACCCAATTATTTGCGATCAAAACTTGAACGTGATCGACGGGCAGCACCGCCTTAAAGCGGCAGAATTTCTCAACACTCCTATTTTCTATATTATCAGCGAGAACGCCAAGCCGGAAGACATAAGCCTCTGTCAAGTACAAAAAGCATGGACCCTTCACGACTTTTTAAACTTTTACTCCAACAAACAGGACTACCAATTTATTTCAGAACTCATGTTTGCCTACAAACTCCCTATCCATTTCGCCATTACCTGCTGCACGAGCGACAAAAAGGCATACGAGTTTTTTCGACGCGGAACTTTTAATATAAAAAAGAACAAAGAAGAGATAAGGGAACATGTAAAAAATACCACCGAGATTACAGCATTTTTATACAACCTTTGCCTATCAACCGGAACAGAAAGCGGGTTTTTACAGAGCAAGGCTAGGAGAGCCATATGGGGCATGACCAACGAAAAAGACTACGATCACAACCGCATGATGCACGCTTTAAAACAATACCCGGGGAATGCGCTTTGCTGTTTGACGATCAACTCGGAAACTTTGATCAAACAGGCGCTTAAACAAAGGGTTTACAACTTCAAGCGCGAGAAAAAAAACAGGCTAAAGTAGTTCTCTCCCTCTTGACTAAATTTGTTTTTATTAACTAGTTTGATGGCACATGGAGGTGTATTAATGCCCGCGGGAAGACCGAGAACCGTTTCTTTTGATGAGAAAACAATGATCGCCATGGGCAAAGAAATGGTGGATTTTGTTGAGAGGAACAAAAAGACGATATTGCATCTTAGCGAATGGTATACTATAGAAAAAGGCTTTACTTATAATCAATGGAAAACATTTCTTCAAAAGCAAGAATTCATTCCATATTACGAAAAAGCTCTCAGAATGATAGGACTTAAATATGTCGACAAAAAAAGCAATGTTCGGGACAGCATTTCACACCGATGGCAAAGGCTCTATTTCGGCGACCTCAGAGAAATCGAAGACATCGACTCCAACGACAAAGAGCTTCGGAAAGCAGCCGCCCTTAAAGGGGAAGTTAGAGCCATTGAAGAAGAGAAAATGAAAGTTTTAGAAGAAGTACAACGCAATAAGAGGCAATTAAAATGAGTGAAAAAAAGAATTGGATCAAAGGGGCGATAAAACACCCGGGAGCCCTACACAAAACCCTAGATGTCCCCGCAGGAAAGAAAATTCCCGCAGCGAAACTGAAGAAAGCCGAGCACAGCAAGAACCCTACGACGGCAAAGAGAGCCCACTTGGCCGAAACTCTGAAGAAATTGCACAAATAGTTCATGCACGAATATATCCCAACCGAAGAGCAGCTCTGCAACAAGTTGTGGCGGCTCACGAACCTGTATTACATAACCGACAAGGCGGGTGAAGAAGTTCTCTTCAACCTCAATTGGGCGCAACAGGAGCTTTTTTACAAAGAATGGCATCAGATGCTGGTGCTCAAAGCGCGACAACTGGGCGTTACCACGTATTTTTCAATTAATTTCTTGGATGATTGTTTTTGGCATCGCAATATACATGCGGGCATCATAGCACATAGAAAAGAAGATGCCGAGGATATATTTAAAAAGAAGGTCAAGTACGCATATGACAGAATGCCCAATTGGACAAGAACCTTTAACTCTGCGACAAATGATCGAAGTGGAGAGCTGGCTTTCGCAAATGGAAGCTCTTATCGAGTGTCTACGGGATTCCGATCAGGAACCTATCAACGGCTTCTTGTCAGTGAATTTGGAAAGATATGCGCAAAATCTCCCGATGTTGCAAAGGAGATTGTTACAGGATCTCTTAATACTGTCTCAACAGACCAAGTCATCGCTATCGAATCCACAGCAGAAGGACGAGAAGGATACTTCTACGACTTCAGCAAGCAAGCCGAAGCCCTTTCCTTGTCTGGATGCGATTTGTCCCCAATGCAGCAGCGATTCTTCTTTTTCCCCTGGTACGAGGAATCCGGATATCGAGAAGGAAGCGAAGAAATTATTGTGAGCAAAGAAACGAACGAACATTTAGATAAGATCGAATTGGAGCGGCAAAGGAAGATCGACGAAGAGCAGCGGCGATGGTACGAGATGAAGAAGCTTCAAATGGGCGGCGATCTGACTTTGATGAAGCAAGAATATCCCTCGACGCCACAGGAGGCATTTGAAAGCGCAAACGAAGGTCTTTATTATGGTTTTCAGTTGGCTAAACTACGTGCTAACGGCGGCCTTTGTAGAGTCCCTTACGACGACTCGACAGTTGTACATACTGCTTGGGACATTGGCCTTGACGATTTTACTGCTATATTTTGTTTTCAAGTCGGTCGAGGAGGACAAGTTTCGGTCATAAACTATTACGAAAACTGGGATGAAGGAGCGGCGCATTACTGTGATTGGCTTAACAAGCAAAAGTATCGTTTTGGGCGTCATATATTCCCTCATGATGCAAGAAAGAGAGACATGGGTGCTAAGACACAGTATCTTGACCATGTTACACCCCTCCTCGAAGGAAGGTTCGTGGTATTGGACATCAAGGAGTGTGACAAGCTGGAGGGTATACAGACTGTCCGGTCTATGTTGGCTCGATGTGTCTTCGACGAAGAGAAAGCGGGCGCGGCCTTTAAACACCTTGAGGCTTATAAAAAAATGTGGGACGATCGGCTCGGTTGCTACAAAAACTCACCTTTACACGATGAGCATTCTCACGCGGCCGACGCATTTCGGTATTTGGCCATAGGATTAAAGGCTTTGGAAAGAAGGGACGGAAAGGGTCCCGAAGATGATATTAAAGCGGTAAACAGGTATTACGGGAACTAAACAATGATAGTCCAACTTAACCCCGCGCTTCCTGTCATTACCCCCAAGGGTAAAGCGCTTGCTCATTTTCTTATCGACGAGGGAATCGAGCACAATATCAAGTGGGTGTGCTTTATCGATTCCACCGGCGAATGTTGGACTTACTCCAACCCCATGATTCGCGCTCAGAAAAACATCACGCACGGGCGCGAGCATATATCTCCCTATTATGACCCGAAGAAGGTGCGGCTTTATTGAGTGCTTTAAAATTATTTTGCTTGTAAAGAAAAAATATTCCTTGTAAATTTCGGCTTCGTACCAAAACTCTCAAGGAGAAATTTTATGTTTACATCTATCGTCTGCACAGCCGTTCTGTGGTTTTGCGCTGTTTTTGCGTTCCAAGATAATTTAGATCAAGGAACCTATGAAAAGCCCGGCGCGCGCGAGGATTGGGCTTCTCCTTCGGACTCAGAGACTTCTGCAAAAAGACAGGAGGGCTCAAAAAACCCCCATAGAGACGATGGGGCGAAAAGTCGTTCAGAACAGGGAGAAAGCAATATGGTTGATAAGTAATTAAGTCTTTCTTAATATATCCACCATAGACAAGGAAAAGATTNTGTTTATAGGGTTGGTGGTCGCCTTTGTGGTTGTGGTGGGTGTTGTGGTTCACTCAAGCCTTGCGAAGGAAAAAGATGTTGAGCAAGAAGAACAACTGCCGGTTTTCGGGGGTAGAAGGGGACAGGCGTCTGCCGAAGGTATGGAGCCGGGAACCTGCGCCGGAAAGGTCCACTTTGTAATGAAGGGAAAGCATAAACGACAGTGAAAAATCAACCAGAGTTTCGTTTTCTTTGCTTTAGTTGCTGCCAGGAAGTATGATTTACCCAAGGGGGATCCGTTCCGATCGTAAAAACACTCTAATTCAGTGGACGGCGCTCCCCATTCTCGCGTTCTTTGTGATTTCTTTCGCGAGAAAGGATGCGGGAGAGTATCCTCCCGAGTGGGACAAAAAGAATAAAGACGCGTTCGAAAAGGTAGAAAAAGAAAAACAGGAAGGGAAAAAGCCCAAACCTAGCGACAAGGCACGGCATGACATTTACAAGAAGAAGCTAGATCGGGAAAAAAGGAGGAAACATGAGCGAAGTTGAAGTTTGCGAGACGCCGAGCGCGGCTGAGCTGTCTAGCGCGCCCAAGGCGACCGTGAAGGTGAAAAGGGAGATCGTTCGATTTTCTGGTAAAAATCCTTCTGCGATCAATCTTGATCATGTTAGAAAGATCGCGGTAGAGGGCAGGCGGGTTTTTTTCTGGTTTTATGAAAAGGAACCCGAGAGCATCGATTGCGATGACGAGGCGTCTGCCCTTTCTGCGTTTGAGGTTGTTCTCGGCATTTGGGTGTCAGAAGCGAAATAACAGGTAACGTGAGGATTTAAATGAGAACACTGTTGCTCTTGGCCGTTTTTTGTTTCGCTGCCCCACTGCTGTCCTGCGACGTAGAAAGGGATCGCTTGATGTGGGAAAAGGCTTATAATGGCGAGTTGTCTATAGCACACAAGCTATTGCTCACTAGGGAAGGAGACAGCTTCAACGACGAATTGCTGAATCAGTTTGTTATGGCATACGCATATTACAGGGTCGGTGAGCGCGAAGGGATGGAGGCGATTTTTAAGGGGATCGACTCCTATATCGAACATGTTGCGGTTACTCGGGAGGAATAGCGCTTCGTGTGGTCGAACGAGGTCAAGAGGCCCTTTGTGAAAAAGAGCAGAAGTGGATTGCTAAGAAGAGGGCTTCCTACAAAAAGTCTACTAAGGCTCCGTGATTTGAATAGATCTAATAGATCCGTCTAGCGTTTCCACAAAAATATTTCTACAAAGAATGACTTCTTCGAGCGTATCGCATTGGGACAGCATGCAGTTTACGCTTGCGCTAATGAGGGCCGACGTCGCTAGACTGCGATCACTGCCCCTGAAAATTCCGGAAAGACTCCGTTCCACTTTATCTACCATTTCTAGAACGTCGAGAATGTCATCCTGCGGGACCTGACGTAGTTCCATCGTTTAGTTCCTTGCTTATAATAATTTTTATCCTACAGCATGAATTTAATAAATGGCTATAGGGAAAGATGCGCAATAACGACCCAATTTTCTGGCCTGAAGACTCTTTGAATCTCTCTTTACGCCAGGGCATGGAAAAGAACTACTCAGATAGCATTAACATCCTGCAAGCTCAGTGGTATCAAGCCGATCTGAATCAAAGATTCACGATCAACGATCAAGAGGTTTGGGGTTTAATCTTCCCCGGTGTTGCCACATATCGTAGAAAGATATGGAATTTCAACATCATGAATCCCATAAGCGAGGCTATTAGCGGTCAGCAGAGGCAGACAAGGAAAAGCTCGGCGGTTATACCAGTGCGCAACGGAGTTCAAAAGACGGCCGACCAGCTTACTAAGTGCCTCTATCACAATCATAAAGAAGGGTTTCATACCACATTCAGCGACGCGTTTCAACTGGGTGCTATTATCCAGGGTCTTGGGTTCATGTACATGTACGGAGACTCGACAAAAGACCCGATAAGTCCCGATCCCCGTTGGCGCTACATTGATATGAAGGCATGTGTCTTCGATCCATATTTTCGTAAGCACGACATGAGCGACGCTCGCTTCTGGTGGGTAAGGACTTTTTTCGATGCTCAGGAAGCGGCTATCATGTATCCGCAATTTGGCGACGAGATTCTGTCTCTTCCCAAAGGGACATACCGAGACGATAAATTTTATTATATGCCGGAAGTCTATCAGATACAATTTCCAAACCTCATCGCCTTTGACGAGTACTGGTATCTGACAAGCCGCGAGGCGAAGTTCCTGGTAGATAAGAAGACGGAAGAATGCCAGGAGTTTCAAGGAACCCCGGAACAGCTAAAAGAAATCATGATGGCTTTTAAGGGAAAGCTGACTACGCTCAAAAAGCAGGTTCCCACGGTGCGTCGAAGCATCATCCTGAACGATCGGGTCATTGTCGACGAGCCGAACCCCTACTCAATGGACCGCTACCCCGTGGTCCCCCTGCTCGCTTTCTTCACCGCAGACACCCCGTACTACGCCTACAAGTTTAACTCTCCCATGACTATGCTCAGGGATTGCCAATATCTTTTGAATCGCCTCAAGGTTTCAAATCTTGAGATATTAGATGCTCAGCAGCAAGGACTTAAGGTAAAAAAGGGTGCTCTAGTCACTCCCGAAGATGCCCTGAATTCCGGCCACGGCCGCGTTCTTTCCATTGATCCGGACTTCCAGATGGACGACGTGCAGGCGATGCCAATCGTCCCTCCTTCCCCTGTCATGCTCCAAATGGAAGAGATGTTGAAGGGCATCTTCTTTAATATAGCCGGCATAGATCCTAGCGCTATGGGCATGGATATCGACGACAAAGCGGGGATCATAAGCATGATGAGGCAAGCGGCGACCGCTAGGAATCTGCAAAGACTGTTCGATCAGGCTGATGAATCGCAAAGACTTTGTAGCGAGATCGAAATTGAATATATACAAAGGAATTGGACTTATGGAAAAGTGCGTCAAGTTATCGGGGAAGAACCCACGGCGGAGTTCGACAGTAAAATCTTTTTTAAGTATGGCTGCAAAGTTGTTCAAGCGGCTCTTACGGAAAGCCAGCAACAGCTAGAGTTGGCTCAAATTCTTCACTTTCAACAACTGTATCCCGATTTGATGCCTCCGGATGAAATTCTTGAATGTATGACAATCCAAAACAAAGACAGGATCGTCGAAAAAGTCTTGGCTAAACAGAAAGCGGCGCAGGAGCAGCAGCAGAAGGTAGAACAACTGCAAATGCAGCAAATGCAGGTCGACAACATGACCAAGGTGGCCTATGCCCACAGCCAAGAAGGCTTGGCTAAAGAGAGAGTTGCGAAAATCAAGACCGATGCGGCCGTAGCTGAAGATAAGATGCGGCGCGCCCATAACGAAGATACGGCTAGCTTGCTGAATGTTGTTAAAGCGTTGAAAGAATTGAAGGGCATGGACCTGGATCATCTTATGCAGCAGGTGCAGATTTTGAATGAATTGAGTCCTGCCGCTAACCCCGAAAAAGAAGTAGTTGCAGGTAAATAAAGTTTTACAGGAATGTAAAGTTATAAGCGCGTTTAAACGAGGTGGTATTATGAAAGAAAAAATGTCAAAAGCAGGGTATGCACAGGGGGATATGAATCCTCATGTGGAAGATTACCAAAAGCCCGAGAGCGATTTTGCAGAACGTGGTTTCAACAAGACGGATGAATACATCAAAAGACAAGATATGCGTCAATCCGGCATGTGCAAAGGTCTCAATAAGCAAGCGTATAAGGGAAGGTATTCCTAATAGGAGGAACTGTGGCTAAACGAGGCGTTTCTAAGCCTTATGCGGTAGAAGTTCAGAAGGGACCGATTAGCATGGATGAGCAATATTCGCTCAACTTCCATCGGGAACCGGAGCATACTATTCGCGATTTAGAAGATAATAGGATGCGTCTTGACAAAATGACGTTAACGTTGCATACTCCGAAGCAATAGATTTAGGGTGAGTCGAAAGGGATGAGACGTGCGATATAACCCGCCTCACTTTTTTTATGGCACGCGTAGCTCAGTAGCAGAGCGCAATGGGCGTCATGACCCCCGTTGAGGTCGTAAGTGTGAATCTTACCCGTGCCTTTTTAAGTGTCTTTGATTCCTAAGATTTCAGCCACTTGTCACCCTGCGGATCAAGTCCCGTTAAAAGCGGGAGATGCTAGTTGCTAGGGTGAATTTCTTTCGGGTGGGAAGCTGAGTTGGAAAGCAAGGGATCTCCAAGATCCTATGGTTGTGGGTTCGAATCCTACACTGCCCGTTTATATTTGATCTATATATCCCCCATATGTATGTTATATGTCTCGCACATAAAACAGCTATGTTGAATCCCTTCAAAAACTCAAAAATTTCATGCGTATTACCTCTTTTCTTCCCTTTCCGCCTTAAGAATGTCCGGCAGGCTTTTTCCCATGCATAATAAGAAAAGTCTCTCATCCATTTGTTCAAATCGTCGTTCCATCTGTTCAAATCGTCGTTCTGCTCGTTCTTCGAACCTCTCAAAGCTTTTATTCATGTCATTTTTAAAATTTCTCATGAACCTATAATTTAAGGTTACGATACCTATTCCCGTTCCGAGAATCGCTAAGATTGCATAAATATCCATTTACGCGCGTCCAGGTTTTAGGAATTTAAGTCTCAGGCCGCGCCAAGTTCGGGCCTTGGAAAAGACTTTCTCATCGAGAATACCCCTTTCTCTTGTTTTTGTCAGCGTCTGAAATGCGACGCAACCTTATATTATGAAGAGTGCTTCCATTCGTAAGCTTCGGCCCTTTCCCTTTCTTTCTTGCTAACTCTGTCTTCTTTTCCTTCCTTTCTTGCCTTATCTCTTTTTTCCCAACATTTCTTATCCCCTTCGTCTTTTCTTTCTTTTTCGTGCTTCTCGTGTAGTGCGTCTATTTCTATATCAATCACCCTTGCGTGAGAAAGTCCCCAGGCAAGTAAAAAAGAAGCGGTCATTGCCACAACGGCGGCACTCCGCAGCATTCCGAACACATCGCCGCCCATTAAGAAGTTTTTTGTTTTCAACTTGTCCATGTTATCCTCTTGGGTTGAAGTTCAAATTTGTTTTCGATCCAAATGCCTAGAGAAGCCAGTGCAAAAAAGCCGCAGAAAATTGCGAGAAGGAGCACCAGTTCCGGTTGGGTTTTCATAAGGTTTCTCCGACGGCTACTATAAACATAAAATTCTCCTTGTATGCGGAGCTATCTTACAAAATATTTAATTATCCATCAAGCGAGTTTTCGTTTTCTTGTGACGTTTTTCACATGATATATTTGACCTATATAGATTCCATATGTATGTTATATGTTTCATGCATAACAAACATATGGGGGCTATATGATTATCGTGATCGGCGGTATCAAAGGCGGGAGCGGCAAAACAACCATTGCAACAAATCTGGCGGTCATGCGTTCTAGGACTAACAAGGTCCTGCTTGTAGATGCAGACGAACAGAAAAGCGCGTGGGATTGGTCTCAACAGAGAGATTCCCTGGTGGAGGACAGTTTACGAAGCTCGTTCTCAACTGTTTGCATGTCGGGCAAGTCTATCTATTCGAATTTGCAAAGACTCAGGGAAGATTACGAAGATATCATCGTCGATACAGGAGGTAGAGACACGACGTCCCAACGCTCCGCCCTATGTGTTGCCGATAAACTAATTCTTCCATTCAAGCCAAGTTCGATAGACATCTGGACATTAGTCCCCATTAAAGGAATCCTGTCCGAGTGTGTTAATGCCAACCTAAAGGTTTATGCGGTTATAGCCCAAGCAGACCCCGTTGGCACGGATAATCAGGACGCCATGGAAATCCTCAAGGAATTTGAGGGAATGCAAACGCTTGGTTGCACAATAGGCAATCGAAAGGCGTTTAGAAATGCGGCTGCTGAAGGTCTTGGCGTCTGTGAAGTTCCCACGGACAAGAAAGCGCGACAAGAGATGCAAAACCTTTACGACTTAGTATACAGCTGATATATATAATTCATATACATAACATATAGGTGATATATGGCAGTCAAAAAAAAAGCAACTTCCGCAATGGAAAGTTTTATTGACAAGGGAGCCGATGTTAGGGCAAACAAAGAAGGTAAATTTAAATCTATTTTATTGAGATTGCCCCAAGAGATTTTAGATGATTTAGATGCCTATTTGCTTCTCAGTAAGCCTTGGCTTCCCCGAACGCAGTGGATTGTAGAGGCGATACACGAAAGGTTAAAAAAAATAGAGGGGTAGTTTAACGGGTGAATGCAAAGAACGCGTGGCATCTTAAAAGACCGATAAATTCTTGTTTGTCTTCCGGGATGCCATTAAGCGATCCCCGCGATAAAGCTTGTTCTCAACCCAATCGCCATTCTCATCCTTGGTAAAGCCAAAATANTCAAGNTGAAGGTTTTCCCACTTTCTAATCATTTCAACTTGGCCCGGCTCAAAAAGGTCGGGAGTCATTAAGATATTCATCATTTGCGATCTATGCGGCAGTTCCCAGCAAAAGTAGATGTCTCCCTCAGGATAGATATGAAAAGCCATCATATCTTGTTCGGGATAGGGTCGATATTTAGTTATTTTTCGGATTCTGATTAATCCCCTTTTGAGCATCAGGTCGTATTTCTCATAGATAGCTAAGTAAAAAGGCTTCCCTGCCATTTCTTTTGCGCCTTGTTCTATTGCTTCATTGATGTCCTTTACAAGATCCTTTTTAATCTCATGATTGACATCGCCAATAATAACGCCTTTTTCTCCGTTTATCTGCGCGTCTCTATAAATTGCCCCGGCCGTCCGGCGCGAGGGATCTATTTTTGATTGGTATTCCATTTTCACACTCCCGCTTTTGAATCGGTTCGAATTTTCCGAATCCAATAATTATTTAATTGATCTTTATGTCCTTTTGCAGCGCATTGGCATGAACAAAAGATAGTTCTTTGCCGTTTTTGTTGATCTTTCTCATTGATGATTTGCTTGTGGCAGATACGGCAGAAGGTGAGTCTTTCCGTTCGCTTTCCCGTTGATTTTGTTAGCTTTTTCCTATAAACGCACTTATAACAAAATTTATGATTATTTATAAAATCAGTAATTAATCGTTCTCTTTTGCAGTTATCGCAAATCATTTCTCATCTCTTTTATTTGACTTATATGATTTTTATTTAACAAAGTCAATGTAAGGCGCAAAAAAGGCGGAGTAGCCTTCCGTCGCGGCGTATTGTGGCATAGCCGACCACCGAACAGAGAGGAATTCATGACTGAGATTCAAAACCAAAACAGCGAAGTACAGGAGATAGCGACTCCGGTAGAACCCCAAGTCAATGAAGTGAAAGAGACGCAACAGACCCAAGAGCCGGTAACTAACCAGCACTTGAAGGCGATGCGTCTTAAGAATGCCGAACTCGAGAGAGAACTGAAGCAATTGCGGGAAACGCAGATGCAGATCATGCAGGCACAGCTTGCTAATCAGCAGTCTGTGCGTCAAGAGCCCGATGAGTTTGATAAAATCGGCGATGAAGAGTTCATTCCTTTAGGTAAGGTGAAAAAGCTGACTGAGAAAAGTACTCAGAATGTACTCAAAAACGCCGAAGATTTTGTAGATAAGGCTGTCGAAAGACGCTTTAAAAAACTGCAAGATGATCAATTCCTGGATCGCTTGAATCGCCAATATTCGGATTTCTCCGAGATCGTCAATCCCGAAACTTTATCAATTTTGGAAGAAAAGGAACCGGAGTTGGCGGCGACGATTGCGGACTTGAAAGATCCGTATAAGATCGGAGTGCAAAGCTACAAGTACATCAAAGCGATGAAGCTTTCTGAAACTGCTAAGGATGTGCGGAGAGAAAAGGAGATAGACAAGGCTATCGAGAAGTCAGAGAAGGCGGTAACGTCTCCCATGGCATACGACAAGCGGCCTATCGCCCAAGCTTTCAAGCTCACCGATGCTATGAAGAAAGAACTTTATCGCGAAATGCATGGATATGCAGCCCTAGCCAGCTCGGTTCCCGAAATGAGCTAATAGCTCAAGGGAACAACTATGACAGTATCCATTGCGTCGTTGCCACCGCAAATTCAACAGCGGTACAACGCAAAATTGCTGTCGACTCCCGAGCACAACCTGATTCACCAGCTGTTTGCTACGCCCGTGGAGTTGCCAGACAATCAAGGGTTCATTGATCGTCAGTCACGTTATGACAGGCTAGACCTGTTTGAAGTGCCTCTCGATGATGGACAAAACAACCCACCACCACAACAGCTTAACCGCGTTGATGTGGACTGCCGTGTACGCGTCTATGCGACTTACATCGTATTGACTCGTCAGGTCACGATCACCAATGAAGACCCTAAAATGTATGGGGTCTCTAAACCAGAGATAATTGACTTGGAANTCCTCGCTGCTTAAACAGACGGACAACAAGGNGCAAGATTATGGAAATGGAAGATACATTACTTAATAAAGTTTCATCGGAAATAGCTGGAAAGGAACGGGAAATTGTTAACGATTTCTGTAAAGCCTTCATTTCGCAGAAGTGTTTAGATGGATATACAATATCCACTATTTTTGATGACTATGAATTGTGTGTCTGTCATGACTTTTCAAAATCAATGTCCTCAAGATATTGGTTTCAGAAAAGAGATAATCGGCCTGAACGACTAAATTCACTGGCCCCAAAAAGGGGATGCGATAGTCTGAACTCTATGGAGACATAGAGAGGTTGATCCGAAGAGGTTGACCCGCCTAGAAATAGGTCATAAAAGTAACAGAAAATTGGTACTTAATAGCGCAGCGGCCCGACTTGGCCAGTCTCTCCGTGAGACACAAGACGCTCTCCAGAGAGATAACTTGGAAAGCTCTGCTTCCATTATCAACTGCGTAGGCGGAAGCAACGGCGATATCCCAACCGAGATGACAATCTCAGACGTGGATGATGTCTTTACCGTCCTCCAAAACAATAGCGGCGAATACATAACAAACATCGTAGAAGCTGAACTTCGCTTCGGCACATCACCAATCGGCGATGCATACGGTTGCATGTTAACGACCAGGATGATTCCTGTGTTGTACAACATGACCGGCTTCATCAAGAAGTTTCAATACCCAAACATCTCTCAAACGTTGAGTACAGAGATAGGCGGAGCGAATAACGTACGTTTCTTTGCTTCCGAGCAAGGTTCTGTGTCTCCCAACGCGTCTTTGCTAGGGAACGACATAGCTAACTGTTTCGTGGCTGCTAAAGAGGCTTACAAAGTCGTATGGCAAGCAGGTGGTAAAGCTCGCTTTATCTATCTGCCTCCTGGTTACAACAACGATCCATGTATGCTCCGGCATACGGCGGGTTGCTCGTTCTACCAAGGGCAATGCATCACGAATGACCTCTGGATTCAAAACCTACGCTCAACCGGTATATAAGGAGGTCGTCATGCTACCGTTTTCTTTTATTGGGCAATGGTCATACACCAACCCAGCAACGATAATTGCCCAGAATATTCCTATGACAGCAATGCCCGATTGGGTATTCGTCAAGGATACAACGAACTGGGGCGCGCAAAACACGGCTGCCAATCCGGTCTATGCGGAATGGTTCAGCGCTAATATGGCGCAAGGTTCTTATTTGGCCCTTGGGCAGCCAAGTTCTACCACTACGGGCGTAACCCCATATGCTTCACAAGGCGCATCTGGCGGTTTCACCTTCATTAACCAAATTAGCCCTCCAACCTATACCAAGGTTGCGATTACTGCGGTCAATGGAACCACGTTTGTCGTATCAACAGGTACAACGACTGGTGTCAACGTCGGAGATCTTGTCCGTCTTATCAACGTGACGGGAGCGCAGCAAATCAGCGGGCCTAATCTTTATCAGGTAACGGCCGTTTCCGGTGGAGCGAGCATCACCCTTGGTTATGCCGCATCTGCCGTAAGTGCTGGTTTAGTGGTTGCAAATGGAACGACGGGATACTACCAAAAGGTTTATCCAAGCGCCTTCTATCCAACGACATTGCCCGTTGCTTACATTACGCAAGCGACTCAAGCAGTCGTGTATTTCTTCAGACAAAACCCATACACGCCTGGAGAACTTGTAGATTTCCAAATCCCAGTGCCTTACGGCATGACTCAGCTGAGCAATTTGACAGCTAATTCGGGAAGCGGGCCATTTTCAAGTAATCCATCTGGAGCGGCTAGGGTCTTGAGTGTAACTAATTCCGCAACAGTTTCCTCTATCACGATAGATGTAAACACGACGGGATTTACTGCATTCCAGTATCCAACCTCTGCGGCCTTCGCAGGCGGGGCTTCTCCTGCGGTGTGTTTCCCTGCTGGTTCCGGTGTTGTGCCTCTTAACGGAAGCGCAACCATTCCGGCTTCTCCTCCAGGAACGAACCTTGTTGATGCGTTCGACAATAGAGCGCAGTACATCATGAACATAGGTACGTCCGCTGTGGGAATAGCGAATGCCAACATGGTAGTCATGGCATTCAAAGCTGATTTTGTAAACGGAATCACTAATGCGTAACTCAATGGAGGGGGTTGTTCCCCCTCCCTCAATCAGGGGATTTAAAATTTATGGAAGTCAGAGAAATAAGTAAGAAACAAAAGAATACATTACCTCCTGCCGAGCGGGATGAATTGGTAAAAAAAAGGCGCAAGGAAGACGAAAAAATGCGCAAGGGCATGTTTGAATTCTTAGATGCGCAGGGAGGTTGGTTTGAGTTTTCTTATCGGATATATCCAGGGGAAGCCATTCAACTGTATAAGTTTATTCATGGGGAAATTTGCGATATTCCTATGGGAGTTGTCAAGCATTTGAACAACACCAAGAGGAAGATAAGGCGCTATTCCTTGGAATTGCCCGAAAGCGGACAAAGAGCTCCTCGTAAATTTGAAACAGTTTCTAGGGTTAGATTTACTCCCATGGATGTGTTGTGAATAATTCATCAATACATGTTGTTCCGGGAGGAAGTTCTAATTATGGTCCTCCTTTCGGAGCAAATTTTATTCCCAATTTGCAATACATTACGAATATTACGCAGGCGAATCCTGCCGTTGTTACTTTTTTGGACAGTACTAATTTTACCGCGGCGGAGTGGATTGGTTTTAGAATCCCTCCGGCCAACGGTATGATTCAGCTTAATAATCAATCGGCGCAAATCATTTCGCTCACTTCAAATACTGCCACGATAGATATAGACACAAGGAATTTTTATCCGTTTATATATGTTCAAGATCCGCAAATTCCCTGTATAGCGGTGCCGGTCAGTTCCGGTATCATTCCGGGAACGACGGCGATCACATTAGAAGACGCATTTGATAACGAGCCGACAACATGAGCACATTTGTACCCACATTTCCTCTTTATCCCACGCTAGCTAATGCAGTGACGAAGACAAGAAAGCTTACGGGATCGAGCAATAGTTTTCAGGTAACGGATTCGTACATTGTGCAGCAAATGCATAGCTTCTATTCCTATGATTTGCCTGCTAAATTCCGTTCTTTAAAACTCAAAGATGTTTACACATTTACAACGAATATCGGCCAAGACGTTTACCCCTTCAACAGTGAACTCTATATCACGGTCAATGAGCCTTGTTTTTGTGCTAAAAGAGAGATAAAATTATTTCATAATCCTTGGTCATTTTATGCAGCTAACTTTAATTGGCAGCAATTTACCGATTTCGCATCGGGAGATGGAACCACGGGACCTTATAGCGGATTTACTACGGCAGCCCCTCTTATCGCTAGCGTAAACAATGATCCCGGAACACAATCTAATCCCAGTCTTTTCTTTCCTCAGAGTAGAGTGCAAAACATTCTCATCACAGCGAATGTCATAGGAGCCAACGGAATCGGGGAGACGCAAAACGTGACCGACGACGGGCAAGGGAATCTGATTCAAATATTCCAGACTTCGAACAGTACCAACCAAGAGTACGGTTGGACTTACTACCGTCAATATGCTTCTTCAACCCCAACTATTCCCGGAGCAGCAACAATTAACTACCAAACAGGTGAGATAACGGGACTAGTTTTCGCTCAAGCGATTCCTGAGGGCACTACCATTCAAGTTCAATACAATCCTAAGCAATTTTCGATTCCTCTTGCGATCATGTTCTATCAAAATCAATTTACCCTTTCTCCCGTACCCGACGCAGGTTATACGATAGAACTAACGTGCTACCGTCAGCCAATCCAAGCACTTTTAGCGTCAGACATGACTGGGAATCCCGAGCTATCTGAGTGGTGGGAGATTCTCTCTGTAGGAGCTGCTAAAAAGATATTTGAAGAGAGGCTGGATTCAGACGGCGTTGTATTTATCGATAAGATGCTTAGAGAGCGCTATGACGTGATTGAGACAAGAACCTATGCACAGATTGGGCAGGAGAGAATTTCGACGCTCTATACCGATCAGCTCACTGAAAACTATGGAAACAATGGACAATTATCAAGCTTTGGATCGATATGAAAAAACAAAAAAGCAGATTGCAGAAGGTTCCTGATATCAATAAGAAAAAGAAGGTTAAATCATTGCCTAACAAACCTGTCCCTCTGGGAGGCAGTCCATTTGTAGGGCGACATACTACAGGATAATTTTTTTATGGCAGCTATTAAAGGAAAGGAAAAGAAGTTGAAAAAGCCTCTCTCGCCTGCGAGGGCCATGTTGAGCGAAAAGACGAAAAAGAAACTGCGTAGACCGCAAGATACTCAGCCTATTCCAACCGTCTGCGTTAGCTAGGGGGAAGAAGAAATGCCTATTCCAACATATGTTCCAGGATATCCGCCCAATGGCTCGTCCTTAGGTCAAACAAAGGCTACGATAAGGGACAACCTAGACGGAACGTTTGATACCCTAGCCATTGATCACATAAACAATAATGGGCAACCAGGATCTAATCCGGCCGGCTATCATAAGGTTATTCATATCGTTCCGCAAGGAAGCAATCCCGGTGCCGTAACAGGATATGGGCAACTATTCTCCAAGACGGTCAATTCTGTTACTACTGACGAAGCTCTTTTCTGGGAAACGGGCGCGGGTCTTATTCAGCAATTAACTGTAAATCTCACTCCAGCAGCCGTCACTAATGGTTATACCTTTCTGCCGGGAGGCTTAATTATGCAATGGGGCACGGCGATAAGCTTTACCAGTGGTAATACCGTTAGCTTTACAATTGTCTTTCCTACTGCATGCTTAAACGTGCAGGCAACTATCAAAGACACTGGAAGCAGACAATTTGTTTATACCAGCAGTTATTCGACAGCAGGGTTTATAGCTACGTTATTGAATAGCAATGGAAGTGCCGAAACTGGGACATTTACATGGTTAGCTATAGGTAATTAAATGACAGGGTTTCAACAGGTGCTTATCGGAGGATATCCTGCCGGTGGGCTCACTCAGGATAAGAAACCTGCTCTCTTAGCCAATGAAGCCTTCTCCGATCTGGAAAACGCCTATGTTTGGCGGGAGAGAACGAAGAAAAGGGATGGCGATGTTCCTGTGGGGCGCCTTCAACGTTCCGTCACCGTTACTGCCATCACTTTAAATCTGAATAGCGGCCAGTCAGTCAATTTAATCACGGCTCTTTCTCTGGAGTCTACAGCTTCTATTGTTCCGGGAAGCATCAGTCTAACGGGAAGCAGCGATGGCACTCTCTACACGGATACATTGCTGAACGGAACATTGACTGTGACAGGAGGTACGGGAACCGGCGGCATTATTAATTACGCAACAGGTTTGCTTTTTATAGCAGCAGGCGGCGGCGAGACGATGACAGGAACTATCCAATATTATCCCGGTTTACCGGTAATGGGAATACTCAAAAGAGATGTGTCTACTGTAGGAATTGATTCTACGGTCTTTTTCGATACGACATATGCCTATCAATATGTCAACGGATTCCAAGAACTGGTTGCGGGAACAACATGGACCGGAACGAATACCGATTTTTTCTGGGGGGCAAATTATCAAGGAGCCACGCCGAATTTAAGATATTTTTTCGTGACGAACAATAATATAACTTTGGGATCATCGACTCCGTACGATCCCATAAGATATTACAGTGGTACATGGAATAATTTACAACCCCAACTAGATGCCGTTCCCAACTATCTTTATCAATCTCTTCTTATTATTCCTTATTATGGAAGATTATTAGCGCTAAATACTTGGGAAGGCCCAAAGAATGCCGGCAGCTTCGATGCGTCAAAAGCCGTTAATTATTTTTCCAGATGCCGTTTCAGCCAAATTGGAGATCCTACAGATGCGACAAATTCTTGGCGCTCTGACCTTTTTGGCAGAGGCGGCTTCTTAGATGCTCCAACAAATGAATCGATCGTCAGCGTTGGTTTTTTCAGAAATATATTGATTGTTTTTTTTGAATATTCGACATGGCAACTGCGCTATATAGGAGAATATGGACTTCCATTTATCTGGGAAAGAATTTCTTCTGATTTTGGCGCTGTCAGTCCTTATGGTTCTATTATATTTGACCAAGGAGTGATGGCAATCAGCAATCGCGGAATCATCCAAGCTAACATTGGCAGCGTCGCGCGTCTCGACGAGCAGATTCCTGAACAAGTCTTCAGCTTTGAAATCCAGAATAGCGCTCCCAATTTTGTCCATGGCATCAGGGATTTCGAAAAAGAACTCGTCTATTGGAACTATCTCGATATATCAAATACTTCGACGACCCAAAGTTATCCGAATACAGTTCTGGTCTTCAATTATCGCAATAATACCTGGGCAAAATTCAGAGATACGATTACCTGCTTCGGACCCTCTCAATTTCAGTTCGGGATCACGTGGGACAGCACGACCACTTACTGGGAAAGCAACGTCACTTGGGATAATGTCGACGATCAGCAGTATGTCGATTATGTAAGTTTGGGAACCCAACAAGGCTTCATCAACATCTATCAAAATCCCGATGCAGGAACTCTTGAAACGATTACCACATTATATGCGCCGACTATGGCCATTTCGGCGATCAATTTGAGTGATAGCCCCAACCAACTGACGATTTATAATCATAATTTGACCAATGGAGAAATCATCTATATTCAAAATACCCTTTGGTCTGGAGGTTCCGATCCGGGATTTAATAATGTTATTTTCAACGTCACGATTGTCGATGCCAATACCGTCACCTTAGGCGTTTGGGACTTTGCCTCTCAGAATTACAACGCCGTTAGCTTTTCTTCTTCTGCTACCTATATCGGCGGTGGCATTGTGACGCTCTTCCCAGTAATGAATATTCAGGGCAAGGATTTCAATCCATTTCAAGGAGCTGGCAAACAATTCAAACTGTCCTTTATCGACTTTCAAATGGACTCGAATCTCCTTTCTCCCGCGATAACCGCTACTACGATACAGCTATTCGTAAACTCCTATCTTGGCGAGCAAGCTAATCTGATTAGCACGAATCAGGAACTCATCAATTCATCCCAAAACTGCGGATTTATCACGAATGCAACTCAAGCAAATCCCTGTCAAATCACAAGTCCCGGCCACAGTTTGATTACGGGCACGATGATTTACATTGCCAATGTACAAGGCATGACTCAATTGAATGCCGCTATTTATTCGATCACAGTGGTTGATGCCAATAACTTCACCCTAGACAGTACCGATTCTACGGGATTCACGGCCTATACAACGGGAGGAATCTGGAATACTTCTCCCGTCAACGGGCAAACGTACATTCCCGGATCGGAATATGCATGGTATCGCTTCTATAGCACTCAATTCGGCCAATACTTACGCATCGGCTTGACCTACGACGATAATCTCATGAACGAGCTAGCCACTCATCAAACTCCCATGGAATTGAATGCGATGAACATTTGGTTTAGAGAAGGCGGCCGCTTGATCAACTGATATATGTTATCCATATATCAGATATATAGGGAATACATAAAATGACATTTTCTAGCAATGAGTCACTCAATACCAACCAATTGCCTGTCTCCCTCGACGTTAATCCCCAGGATAAAGAGTTTCAAAATATTCTATTGCTCTACCTTCGCCGAGTCGCCAATGCGGTAAACACCAAAGAAAACGGCCTCTTCCTTTTACAAGAGACGGCGAATTTTGAGCAGTGGTACCAAATCGGGAACCCTCAGCAAAATAGAAACGCTTATCGGACCACAGCAGACTTGGTTAATCTGAACGGGGGGAACATTCCAACGGGAAGCACGAGCCTTGTCTTGTCCTCGACTACTCAGCCGGCGACCATCAACGGCTATCTCTATCCCGTGCAAGGCTTCGGGGGAGCCCTTGATACAAATGGGCTCTCTTATTTCTTAAATGACCCATCCATTTACGTCAGATATAACAGCTCGACAAATACGATTATTATTCAAAATAATTCAGGTAATGCTTTGACATGGTGCGTTTGGGTTATGGAGTATTTAAAAAATTAGGTGGAATATGGCAGGATTTAGCGAATGGCTCTTCGGCAGCAAGGATAAATTTAAGAAGCTTCCAACGGGCACACAGCAACAACAGGGTTTGCACAATAGTATTCTTGGTCAAGCCATGAATATGCAAGGCCAAGGCGGTGGTTATGACCTCGCTCAGAACTACTTCAATAATTTCCTTGGAGATAATCA
>JGI24891J29808_1000461_pt1 | contig 23351 bp, 26 predicted proteins | sample FreactcultuFSWF8_FD_29808 | JGI IMG/M metagenome (IMG submission 29808) | reverse complement strand
CCCGTGGTCTTAACACGTGCGCAGTCATTCGTTGTTACTCAACGCCGTGTCAGTCTAGATCCGAGGAGGTCGCGGGTTCGATTCCTGCTCATGGTGCTTATTCTTTTTTTGTCTGACCTTAGTCTATACTGGTCCTGCCGTTTTAATTCTTTTTGGTGAACGGTAAGTCGCAGAGTTTGAACTCGGCTCTATTGTGGCATGTATTCCTTATGCCTTCTCTGACACATTTTATTTTCTATAGTCTTCTATCACGACTATCGCCCTGGTCATTGCTGCTGTCGCTTTTTCTTTTATTGCATCAATCTATGCGAAATTTCTTCATTCACGACGTCGATACTTTGTTCTCATCGTATATAATCGAAACCACTGCACCTTTGGAACTACCTGATCTAATCGGAGTTACATGGATGATATAGTCTCGTGATACACAGTGCTCACGGTAGATTTAACTCGCTCAATGAGTGACCTCCAAATTCCGTGACTCACGCCGATATGTTTTTCTACTTGATTCCTCCAGGCACCCACCCTTCTTAGACCTGCTTGTATTCTTCTCGTCTAGAAATCACAACTCTCATATTCCACATTTTCTAGACTCAGCTTCCGACCATGGCGACTCACATCGAAGATGTCGCCCCGTCGCATTCCATTTTCGGAGGGAGCTTTGGGCAATACACACTGTCCCATAAAGATGACACATGCACTCTCGCCGATTCTATAGAAGTCGTACAAATTCAGGACACGAAGTCACTGAACGACAAACCTACTCCGGATCCAGATGAGAAGGACTCGCTCCTTCCCACAACCACAACCGAGACAGAATCCGCAACCACACAACCAGAAAAGGAGCTCATCACATTCATGACCTTCCCCATCGAACTCCGCACAATAATCTACAAACTCGCCCTCATCACACAAGACAAAACCGTCACCCTCGCCGCCCCCCTGACCACAAATCGATCCCTAAGTCAACACACCTCACCAGTACCAGTACATCCTGCAGTCGCAAAACCCATCCTCAACGTCAACCTCCTCCGCGCCTCCCCTCAGATCTACATAGAAGCATCCCAATACGCCTTCAGAAACCGCATCTTCAAATTCTCCAAACAATGCACGAGATGCCTAACCCACCTTTCCCTAAACGACTCTTTATATCTCAAAACACTGAATCAGCACACCCTGTCCCGCATTGAGAGATTGGAAATCCCAATTTCAGTGGACTGCTCGATTGAAAAACCAGCAAGGTCGTTTAGAGCTGTGAAGTGTTCGAAATCTGGGATGGGTATTGTGCTCACTACTACCGCAGCGATGCCCTCGCTCACTTCTCTTACTGTGATCGTGCATTTTCACAAGCACTATTGCTGGGATGTTGATCAATTCAAGCGGTTACTCGACCAGCTCGATTTGGATGAACTGTTTACACAAGTGTATCGGCAAATCGACAGTAGAGTGGAGGTGATTTGGAAAGCGGAAATTGAGCGATCGATATCGGTGCAGTTCTCTGAGGACGAGGATGGGGTTGCTGAGCAGGCGACGGAGATTTTGAGGGGTATGGCCGGGGTGTTTAAGGTGTTGCATGGGATGGGAGGGAATGCCAGGGTGGGAAAGGGCAAGAAGAGGAGGAGGGTGCGTGTGTGAGGGGATATGGCATGGTATTGTAGGAGCGGAGATTGCACAAGTAGATGGAGAGGGAATACTTGGTGTCATAGCATCCGAGGCATAGCATTTTTTAAGGCAGAAACCATGTATACGAGAACTCAGCTACTATCCTAACTCATCAACATATCTATCAGTACCTGGTACAGTAGGTATGAAAGGAGCGACCAACGCCACATCTCCCAGATCGCTTCCGTTTACAAGCCCTGCATGTCCTTCAAACCCCGTCCAACATTCTCTCGGTTCTTTCTCCAAAAACCATAACAGCACAATCCTCTGATCTCCAGTTTCGAGCTTCTCAGGTAGCCGTGGTGATTTGATCATCTCGGGAAGATCAGCATGTGTAAAGATCAAACACATGGTCATGGTAGAGCTCTGGTTGATCTTGAGAGGCACAAAGGTGTCCCTTAACCAGTCTACCAGCTGCGGTCTGTTCTCTGCAGAATGTGCATCGATGATCTCCAACACCACTCCTTCGAACGGGTAGTCCAAGGCATGAATATCCAGTGGTCCTTCCGCAGCGGAGTCGCTATACACAACACCTTGATAAGGCGTAATAGCAGTATAGATATGTCGTCGAGGGATCTCATATTCATACATTCTGCCCTCGCCTCCCAACTCTTGCAACGTCTTACTCAGAGCAGTGTTGACTTCGTCCACCAAGTGTGCAGCGAACAGATTGGTATGCAGGTAACAGCCATAATCTCTCATGTCTTCGGTGTTGGCATATCGAAGCTGACGGAGCGCTTTGGTGGCTACCCAGCGACGGCCGGCGAAGATGCCTGGGAGACACATGCCGCCGGAGTAGAAGTGATCGTTCGCATACCAGCGGTTGAAAGATCTCTCGTGGCCTGGTGAAGGCTCGATCATGCTGATCCAGGCGGCGCTAATGTGGACGTCTTGATAATGACAGTCTGCCATTGTTGAACGTGTTTTTGCTTGTGCAGAGGATATATGTCTTGAATGAGGGATCGATATTCACTATTCATTAGAAAAAGGATATGCTTTTATGTTATGGATGGTCATGGCGGGGTCGTGAAAGTCAGTTCTGAGGTCAGCTTATGGAAAGGCAGAAGGTGGCTTCGCATCCGGAGCGAGATGGTAGTGGTAAAAGCAAGAAATTTGAAATTCTAGATGGGGGTATTCCAAACAGCAAAAGTAAGGTGAGAAGAGTCAGTATATCGACATCCGACGTGGAAGAAGAAGAAACGCCGAGGAAATGCAACAGGTCATGATATTGCAACAAGACACCTAATCATCATACTGGCACAGACGTTTTCGGGTCGTCGTCAGATCCTGACATTGTTTCGGGGCTCGCTTTTGTGTCTTCCCATGCTTCGTCGACCTCTGGTTCGCGTCTCATTTGTAAAGCGCCACCTTTTCTGCCGAAGAAGTCGTCGGTGTGAAGACCTCTGACATCTTGGGCCTTGACGCCCTTCATGTTTGCACCGCGGGCTTTGGCTTCGCGGATATACTCTCTGACGGGAACCATGGCAGCATCTCTGCAGGCTTCCTTGATATCACTACCAGACATACCAGCGCTGATCTTGACCAAGACTCCGAAATCGAAGTGGGGAGAAAGACGAGTGTTTTTCAAGGTCAAGGAGAAGATGGAACGGCGTTGCGAAGCCGAGGGAAGGGAAACAGGGAACTTCTTAGGAAGGCGACGGAGGATGGCTTCATCGATGTCTTGAATGCGGTTTGTGGCTCCTAGTACGCAGATGCGTTGGGATTCGCCGAGAGAGTTCGAGGATGTGAGGCCGTCCCATTGCGTCATGAATCTATCGAAAAGAAGTTAACAGCAGTCCTTGTACAGCATGATAAGGAAGACGTACTCGGCCTTGACCATTCCACTGGCCTCGTGTTCTCCACTACGTCTTTGACCTAGGACAGCATCAATCTCATCGATGAAGACGATACTTGGCTGGAGTTTCCTGGCGAGACTGAAGACAGCTGAGACGAGCTTGTTGCTATCGCCATACCATTTTTCGGTCAAGGTAGAGATGTGCAGATTGATAAAGCAGGCACCACTCTCGTGAGCAAGAGCCTTTGCGAGCATAGTCTTTCCGCAGCCAGGGGGCCCATAAAGAAGGACACCAGAAGGAGCCGAGAGAAGAGAGCTGGTTGCAGAGTAGAGGTGAGGCATAGTAAGAGGGTAGATAACGGCTTCGCGCAGTTCTTCGATAATGTCGTCCAGACCACCAATGTCGTCGAACGAGACAGGAATCTCCCAGGGAGCGACGACTTCCATGGCAATAGTTTGTTCGTAAGGTGTGAGGACCAGATTTTCCTTGCGCTTTTCCCATTCCATCTTCTGTTCATAATCGTCATCGTCCTCGTCCAAGTCATGGTCGGGGGAGCTGGCGAAGATGGACGATAGTCGGGCAGAGGCAGCTGAAGCCTTCTTTTCGGCTTCTGACTTGGTCGCAGCTTCCGGATCCATTCGTGCCAGTAGATTTCGCATGATAAAGAAGGCCATGATAGGCTGTCGCATCTTGTCGTCAGTCGTGGTTGCTTTGGTGAATCATGGTGGGGTATAACATACAGCGGCCGCAGCAATAGCGATTTCCTGGAGGATGGTCGCCCATCGCCTGTCTCCCGCCATGATTGCTGTGAATTAGAGTATGAAGCGGTACAGAATGCGATCGAGATTGAACATTCGACAGCGATGAAATGGCTTTCACATGCGCAATTCCATCATCAGTGCACGGACGTCGGTCTCGTTCGGCCCCTCGAATCAATTTACGCGGCAACTGCGCGGGTCGCGTCTTCCCGATTCATCATTGTTGTTTCTTTTCGTCCAGTACCTTCCCGATTCCACACACATAGCACACAATACAGAATGTCTCCTACAGCAACAACAGAACTCGGCCCTGCCAGCGGGCCTGATGCCACTCTCAAGCCAGAGGAAACTCCCACCCACAAGGCTCCTCGCCAGCACCCATCACACGAAGAGTACCAATATCTCGACCTGATCCGCGACATTCTCGAATCAGGAGAACATCGTCCTGACAGGTGACAGTTTCTGCACAACCCCATTTTGACACCTCCCTAACCTTCTTGCAGGACTGGCACTGGCACTTTTTCCATCTTCGCTCCCAACCAACTACGCTTCAGACTCTCCGACAAAAACACTGGAAAGCTCATCCTCCCTCTGCTCACCACAAAACGCGTCTTCCTTCGCGCCGTCATCGCCGAACTGCTCTGGTTTGTCGCCGGCACTACAACGTCAGACCCCTTGACCGAGCAAGGCATCAAAATCTGGGATGGTAACGGTTCACGCGAGTACCTCGACTCAGTCGGTCTCTCACACCGTGAAATTGGTGACCTCGGCCCCGTCTATGGTTTTCAATGGCGTCACTTTGGTGCAGAATATAAAGATGCAAAGACAGATTACACAGGCCAAGGCGTTGACCAACTTGCCGAAGTCGTGCACAAGTTGAAGCACAACCCATACGACCGCCGCATCATCCTTTCCGCCTGGAACCCTGCAGATCTCAAGAAGATGGCTCTACCACCATGCCACATGTTCGCCCAATTCTACGTCTCGTTCCCCAAGGATGCACCTGCCAAGGCAGATGGCTCGAAGCAAGGAACTCTACACTCTATCCTGTACCAAAGATCCTGCGACATGGGTCTAGGTGTACCTTTCAACATCGCAAGTTACGCCTTGCTCACACACATGTTGGCAAAGGTGTGCGACTTGATCCCCGGCACATTTACGCATACCATGGGCGATGCACACGTCTACTGCGATCACGTCGATGCACTCAAGCTGCAAATCGAGCGTGTGCCTAAGAACTTCCCAGAGCTCGTGATTGAGAAGCCTGGCGCCGACCTCTCAATTGACGGTTGGAAGGTTGAAGACTTCAAGGTCTTGGGTTACGATCCTCACAAGGGCATTGCTATGAAGATGTCTGTATAATGATTCTGTCGTTTGGGGATGGAAAAGGAGGGAATACACATCTGGCGTTTCCGATTGCAAGAGCCAAATTACTGTATCATATTTGTTTCAACATCACTCCCGGATCGTGCTATTCGTGATCTTTTTCGCGTGCTGTACCCCCTACAATCATCGAACATCTACTGGTATGATCGACGCTGGGCGACCGGCAGTGCTCACACCATTACACATGTGAGGCATACCCGCTTGCTTCCACGTACAATCAATGTAATCACAACTCATTAGACTGCAGGGGGAGTCCACCGGGGTTTCCGTATATCCAAAAAGATCTCTATGTATCTATACAGCTCAGAAACAACCATCTCGACGTCTGAATAGTATTAAATCGCACCAAAGAGATGGCAAGGAAAAGCCAAGACGATGTCAAGAACGTTTACACAGCGAGACATGAAAATCACAAAAGGTGGACTGATTCCTACTGCATGATGCACGATGTGAGAACGCCAGGATGAGTTCCAGTTCGAGAAAGTCAGAAATCGTGAGCGATGTGTGAACAAGGCACCAATAACTATGTGACACTGAAAGGAAGAACAGACACTTGACCATACGAATCCCATCCCAGGGCAAAATCAGCTGCAGAAAGAGTATTGGATCAAACGAAGCAGACATACAGTAACAACCATGGAGCAAAAAGGGCAAAAAAGTTTATGATACACGGTATTGTTTTTGAAATAGAAATACATCCACACCAAACCCAGCACCGAGTATCATAATCACCGTGAGCGGGACTCGAATCCGCGATCTCCTGGTTACTCACCAGGTGTGTTGCCGCTACACCACCACAGCTTGCTTGTTGGAAAGGACATAAAGCGGACAGTATGTAAGGGTTGAGAGCGTATGCTGGGCGGCGGCGAGTGTGGTTGCGGTAGAAGAGCTTTGATGAGGGAGTTTGGTTGGTGGGTATGACTCTGAGAAAATTTCGAGGTCATGGGGCCAGATTGCTGTGATCTGGCTCGCCCGATGTGGCTGCCAGTTGTGGCTTGTTAGTCGGTGTGGAATCTCATCGGGAGCGTGATCTCGGCCGCGTGAAGTCCATTGTGATGTCGATTGTTCCGACGTAGAAGTTTTGGTCAAGGATCCTCCTACATGAGTGATATTAGACCCTGACCTCTCAAGCGACATCTCCTCCTTGTCATTGTCGCGGTCTCCAGATCAAGTCAATATTCGGCAAAACCTTCGGCGAAGAATGGGCAGTATTTGATAGGCCAAGCAGTCTGGACAGATTTCTCTTGCTGATGAATGTCAAGGATATCGATATATTAAAAATTGATCTGCCCTGACCATGTAGACAAATAGAGCCGGCTGTGGTCGAAGACGACGTAAGATTAGACCCTCAGCCGCCATGATTGAATCATTCGTTGTTATATCCGAATGATATGGTTTTTGATGGCCCGCATTCGTGACATGCAGGTATTGCTGTGGCAGAAGAAGTTCAAAATTTGACGTCCCTGAATTGATGACATGCTATAGTTGATCCAGATCACTGGTGAGTGCGACGCTGTCTCTCTGTCAGTGTTATCAATATCTGGTTGGCCGAGTCGAGGCGCTGTAGCGTAGATCTCTTCTCGCGTTGTCTGCTACCCAGAGGTGTGATCGGTGGCGCAAGACTGTCCAGTCGACGACGGTCGCAGCGGCTGGGTGCTGGATCGTTGCTGTGCGCGAGCTTTGTATTTCCAGCTTCCATCGTCGCAGCCAGAAGCAAATAATTTTCGTCACGGATAGAAGGAAAGAAGGAAGGAAGGACAGAGAAGTTGCTGCGGTGGAGAAACGCCGGAAGTGTGCCTGGCACCTGCGGGGCAACCTCACTTGTTCCAGCTGCTCCTTCTTTCCTGAAATCTCAACAATCAGGTCATCAAAATGCAAGCAACATCTCACCTTGAGGGACTGAGAGGTATTTGCCAAGAGGCAAGAAGGTTTTTGAAACAAGAAAATGTCCAAAGAGAGGCCGTCGAGCTTGACAAACTATCCACAGAAGTCTTGAACTGGATTAACCCATTCTTCCGACGTCTAAGTCATGTTCTCTGCGTTTAAAGAACCTCTCACGCTCGAGGAAGATTCGAAATCTTGGTCTGGACACATCATCCTCCGTGAGGACTCCACCGAGTCCGAAGTGGACTTCGACAAATTTCGAGAAACCTCATGGGATATGAAACGACTCCAACGAATATGGAGAGGACTTTAGAAAATCCTCTCCTAGCGAGGTTAGGTATCCATCGTGAGAACTTCGACGAAGATCAAAGGGGTCTCGACCAATCACGGTCTGGCGACATCATTTGTCGTGGGAACTTCAACGAATTCGAAAGGCATCGACGAATCACGTCTGGCGACATCATCAGTCGTGAGAACTTCGACGAACTAGAAGGGCCGTCCACGAACCACGTCTGGCGATATCCTTAGTCGTGAGAACTTCGACGAACTTCGACGGACTGCTGAGAGAGTCTGGCTTGACCTTGCATTCAAGATCCAAGACAGATCATTTGCGTTCGCTGTCGTATATTATCGCGTTGCATCGCAACACTTCTCACACTTCTCTTCTGATCTAGTCTTTCATCTCGAAAGTCTTCCTTTGGCTAGCTCAACCTGCTGCGTCAACACCTAAGACACGTCGATTGTGTCCATATTTGTGCATCCTGGTACCTTGTCGCAAACACTTCTCACACTTCGCTTTCGATAAAAGCTCTCCTCTGGACCGACTCTCAGTCTTCTCGCCTGCTTACATCATCTGACAACACCTTTCTGAGCACCTCAAACTCGGATTTGCTTTCGTTGAAATCAACAAGAACATTATGGTCGCCCTTCTCACACTTCCGACGGAGATCCTCTGTGGCATCGCCAACCATGCAGACGACGAAGCTCTTCTCAACATGCGTCTCAGCTGCAAGTCGCTTTGTGAGGCCTCCGCCAGACCTTTCGGAACCACCTACCTCACCAACCGCCACCATGTTCCCTCCGAACACAGTATTCAGGCCCTAGTCGACATTGTCATGCACCCTATCTTTGGCTCGTACGTCAAATCCATTACCATCACCGCGATGTATCTTCTCCCAGAAAAGATTCACGGCGACGCAGCATCGCAGTACCTAGCGCACTCCAACGGTTTCAGAGTACCAGGGATTGGCATCGACAAAGCCTTCATCAACTCACGCGAGTACATCCGTATGATGAAGCAAATCTTCAACAAGATTCGCAAACTTCAGAACCCAGTCCATATCAAGATCTGCGATGACACCGAGTATGGCTTTGGTTGGACCCAGATGGTCGACGATCCGCCTCGTATGTATGACCATTGCTACGCTGAGGTACTTGACCGCACTCTGGTTGCTGCGATTCGAGCCGATTGCGACGTCCGTTCTCTTGAGTTGAGCATGCACCACTACGATTTTGAGAGCCTCCACGACATTCTGGAGGACCTCCTGAGCCCCACCCGTCAGTCTCTCAAGCTGACCATCCATTGCGACCGCAAGCATTCTCGCAAGCTCTACAGTCCCTACACATGCATCTATGATCAGGCAGAAGGATCTTTGGAGCTTATCGGTTGTGATGTGTACGAGCTTGCCAGAGCCAAGGAAGACTCCACCATCAAGCGCACGCTGGCTTTTCTCTTGAAGCAGAATGTCACCAAGCTCGTCTTGGTGAACTGTCATCTCTGCTCAGCCAAGCGTTTCCGCGTGCTCCTCTCTTGGGGTATCGGAACCCTCAAGACCGTTTGCATGACAAGCTTCCGTCCCTGCCGTACGCCCGCCGATGCAAGAGAGCACTGGAGTGGTATCATCAACGTTCTTTCGGGACATAGTGGTCTGGAGTCTGTCGTTATCGAGGACTTGCTCGCTCCTCGTTACTGGAGCCTCTTTCACCTGCCTCGTGACACCCAGAGGTATGAGGTCAGTGGCCACCATGTCGCTGAGCAGTTGAGAACCCTGGCTACCATCGTGGCTACAGAGCCTGTGGAGTCCCAGATCTAGGCTGAAGGCAAGGATTTGATCATGATGGACGGCACAATATCAATTCAGCCCCGCCCCTTCGCTCTTTGATTTCGCTAATGGGGGTAACCAAAATACGTAGCTCATAATACTTGCTTTCTTCCCCTTGCCCCTTCGTTTCTATAGCTATCGCAATGCACAATGTTTTGCGAATACAGGGTCGTGTCGAGTGAGAGCGTGAGAAGAGGCTACATTGAAACCAAAAGAAATGGCATCTCAGCTCCACGGGAGACCTGAGTAAAACAGCAGTCAAAATGTAAGATGAGGTTTAAAGACAGCGATTTGTCCAGTGAGAGCAGTCAACTTTCGGGCTCTCTTTGGACAAACACTCCAATCCCAATATCTTCTTGCCTTTTGATGGGCGTGAATTTTGCAGTGCTGCGGAGCGGAGAGTGTGCTTCGAGCGGAAGGGGCGCACAGTTTGCACTAGAACAGAGAGATCTCTCAGCCTGTCGAGGCGTGTCTCTCGACAGCGCGTCAAAATGCAAGGTGCCTTTTCATGATGTGTTTATGTCCGCTGCAGAAGCTGACTTTGACGCTTTCATTCAATACAGTGCTAATATGAGCGCTGACCATCTGTATTGGTGTTAAAAGAAAGAAAGCCACTCAAAGACTCCCATTGCAGATTGACGACAATCCGTTGGAGATCCCTACAATGACGGATCATGTCACGAGAGTGTGCTTTCAACTCTTTTTTTTTGGGCCACCAGATGCACTCTGTTTGCTTGTTTTTCGTCGTTTAGCCTTAGGTTCTTCCCGGGTCTTCTCATCTCGGTGTTTCCATTCATTCAGTATGTCGATTATCAGACGACTCTTTGCTTCATCGAAAGCATTATTACCCTCGAGACACGGATCGGCCCCTCGTTCAAGTAAGATCTTGACAATTTCTCCTGGCCCATTGAGGAATGGAGAAATTACTGCAGAGCATAGCGGTGTCTGATGTTGGAGTATTGGCTCGTGATGGCCTTGGTATACCTTGTTGACGTCTAATCCAACCTCGTCGACGAGATAAGTGATCATCTCGGGTCTACCACGCCATGCAGCATTGTGGAGAGTTGACTCGCTGATCGGTGCACCATGTTCCAGTAGAATTCTGCATGTATCGATGCTTCCGAACGAGGCAACATCTGCAAGTAAGGTCTCATCTGACTGTTCGATGGTGGCTCCTTTATCCAGACACCAACGAACCATTTCCTCGTCTCTACAGACAAGTTGAATCAATTTCTTGTTGAATTCATTCGACGCCGGTGAATGATATGTGCCTCTTGTCGGTTGGATCTGATTGATGTCCCAACCACGGGAGACGAGCATCGCGGCAAGATCCTTCGGAGACGAATCGCCAAACGACGAAGCGACTGATGCTGGACCTATTTTGTTCATGTCGATGTGACCCTCGTCCAGCAGGTATTCTAGTCGATCGACTTTGTTATTCAGTGTCGCATACGTATGCTTTCTCTGACTCCTCAAAGGCAGAGAGTAGTGCGAGGTCGACGTCCCCGACCGTGCCGTGGCGGTTGGCCTCAACGACCATCTCCCACGAATATGGCATATCTTTCTTCTTGGATGGCATGATGCTTGAGATATTCCTCCATCGAACATCAAAATTCTTGAAGGACGTCTCAGGAGATGTCGTGATTGAAAGGTGAAGCCGGCTCCAAAAGCGATGACGAAAGTGGGATGTTCTTGGCGCTAGGTACACTACTCTCTTGTCAACAATCGATGTCCCAATAACTTTTGAGCATACCATTTTTACCAAGTTTCTCAAGATGCATATTCTAGTATGCTTTTGAAGTCGAACCTACCAGCAAAGGCTAACTATTTGCAGGTGACCAATGATGACGGCCCGCCGTCGAACGAGTCCTCGCCCTACATCCTCGCCTTCGTACGCACTCTGGAAGAAGCTGGACACGAAGTCTCGGTCATCTTGCCCAGCGAGCAGCGCTCCTGGATTGGCAAGGCTCACATAATTGGAAAAGACGTCAGGAGATCCACACTACTGCCCCTCTTCAAAGCAAAACACTGACACAACCAAGGTCCAAGCAACATACTACTGGCCCGAGACTGAAGAGCACGGGTCTCCCAAATCACAAGAGGCAAAGCAAGGAAAGCCTTGGGTATTGGTCAACTCTACTCCAGCGACTTGTTCCCAGCTTGGATTGGCGCATTGCTTCAAAGACAGAAACCCGATCGATCTGGTCGTGTCAGGACCAAACTACGGACGCAACACAACAGCCATCTTTGCCCTATCCTCAGGAACCCTGGGTGCTGCTCTTGAGGCGGCTGTCTGTGGAGCAAAGGCAATCGCCATCTCTTTCGCCTTCTTCGATCGCCTGAACGATCCCAAGATCGTCGCACAAAGCTGCAGACAGGGCGTGCGTGTGATTGACTATCTGGCCAAGAACGAGCAGTGGGATGCTGGTCGCGTCTATACGATCAACGTACCCGTCAAGGACGGCGTAGAGAAGCAGCCCATAGTATGGACGGAGATGTTGCAGAACCAGTGGTCATCAAGCTCCTGCTTCGACGAGGCGCCTAACGGTGTTGATGATGCAGACACAGAAGAGACCAAGCTGAGGAAGCAAGAAAGCAGAGGGGGCGAGGCACCCAAGCAAGGACAGAATGAGGTGGAAGACAACAAGTGGGCGCCGCGACACTATAGATGGGCACCCAAGTTCAAGGATGTATATGAGAGCGTCGAGAAGGCTGGACCTGGTAACGATGGCTGGGCCGTGCAGCAGGGTCAAACAAGTGTAACAGCACTCAAGGCAAACTTTGCTCACATCCCAGGATTTAAGGGTGAGATCAAGCTTTAGATGGGATAGAAAGATAGCAGATATCACAAATGATCACTGTTGGATGGCTGATCAGAAGTGGAAGCACTTTAAGGATGACGCGCAGCATGGAAATGGCGCTAGTGACGGCGATAGGAATTAAGGAAACTCGAGGCTCTGGAGTCTGGCCGAGTGAAATTATTGCCCTGGTGGCTGCCACATCATCGCATTCACACACGACATCATGGCCGACTTTATTGGTATGACCATCAGTGTCACCCTGCAGCAACCTCCCGGCGCCGTCTTGATAGGCCGAGTCGCGCACGTAATTGCTGGTCAGACGCTGGCACTGGAACACGTCTTCTTCCCGCATTCTGGCAACCATGTGCCCTCCTACAATGTACCCGCCAACCTGATCCTGGACCTGCACGTCGTCGAGACCAACTTCGAGGCCAGCTCCAAGCCTCACACTCCCGCCGCGAACATCTCCGCCTCCCGTGGTTCCTCTCAATTCCCTCCTCCTGCCCCTGCTCAAGAGGCGCGCATCGAGAGTCCTCTGGCCAAGAAGACTCCCTCCTTCGTCGACCCAGCCATCCTCAGCTTCTCAAAGTCCCCTGCTCCTGCTGCTCGTATTCAACCCCCATCTCTTCCGCAGCAACCTTCCGCGCCTGTCACACCCAGCAAGAAAGCTCTGTCGGCTGCCGCTGCTGCCATCCCGCCCACCGTCACCTCTCCATTCGTCGCCCATGCCGCCGAGCCATCTACACTCCAGGAACAAGAATATGCCGATGACAACCCCACTCAATCGGGCAAAAAGACGAGACGCGGAAGAAGAGGTCCGAGACCAACACAGATCCCCCTGGCTGCTGCCACCGAAGCACAGACAGTCAAGGAAACCCTCTCTCCCAATGTGTCGCGTAACGGAAACGACATGACTGTCACTCCCAGTACCAACAAGAAGGGTTGGCGATCGACTCCCCTGCTCAAGGAACCCACATCAGCTGCCTCTGCATCCTCGAAGACCAAGAAGAAGTCGAAGCGCACCCTGAATGGACTCGGAGATCAGAATGGCTGGGCCACCGAGGAAGCTACCGACATTCATGATATGGGCGACTTTGACTTCGAAGCCAATCTGTCCAAGTTCGATAAGAGAACCGTCTTTGACCAGATCCGTAACGAGGACACGACCGCAGACGAGGACAGACTGGTTTCGCACAACAGACTTGCAAGACCTGGCACATATGGAGGCAAGAACCTGCATCCGACAGAGAATGTGCTATCTCCGACTCTGAAGCCCAAACATCATGCGAGCGATCTCGAGTCTTCATCCGACGCAGACACGGAACTCAACTTTGGCAGCGGTCCCAACTCGAGACGTGCTCCTTCGCGCACATCGAACAAGCGCCCCTCGCGCATGAGCACAAGTGGTCTGCCCGAAGACATCCTCCACCCTCTTGCTACATCGCTTGCTTCGACTGCTCTCAATCGATCTATGAGTTCATTGAGAGGTTCCTCGGTCGTCGCATCCTCTCCTAACCCCAACCGAGCTCGCTCTCCTCCCTCTATCCAATCTCCTCTCCACTCTCTCGATCAGCTCAGCCTCGCACAACAAGCAGCTGCAGCACCTCGTCCTCACTTCAAGACACCAAAGTCCAAATACCCCTGCTCCTTGTACCACCCCGACCGCCTACGACAAGCCGAAGCCGATGCAATCTCGAACATCGGCATCAGCGCCGATGCCATCACTGAAAATGCCGCTCGTGGAATTGCAGAGAGCGTTCTAACCTCCACATTAAAACCAGGCGCATCACGTCGCAACTCCAAGATCGCTTCCAACCTCCCCAACTCAAACTCAAAACCCGTAGTCGTGATTCTCGCAGGCAACCACGTCACAGGCGCCCGCGCTATCGCCAGCGCACGCCATCTTTATTCCCGCGGCTTCAAAGTCCTCATCTCCGTCCTCGATTTCAGCAACCCCAGCGTATGGCATCCCCAACTCGCCAAACATATCCACTCTCTCCAAATGCTGGGCAGAAAAGCAGCACGTATAGAAGGCTGGCGAAGCACCTCTGGCCAAATCAAGAAACTCGAAGGCCCTCCCGTCATCATCGTCGACGCGCTTCTAGATGGCCAGCGTCACGCCGACATTCGTGACGAAGATCTCCGCACCGAAGCCCGCGAAATGATCGATTGGGCGAATCGCTCAAGAGCTGGTGTTGTGTCTATCAACATACCCTCTGGCTTTGATGCAGTGGATGGAAGCTCTAGTGTTGTAGATGGAGAGCCACTTGCTATCAGACCTGAAGCTGTGCTTTCTCTCGGCGTACCGATATTAGGATTGTTGGAAGCGATTAGAGAGGGTGAAGGTTCTGCTTGGGTTCTGACGGCTGTAGACACCGGTGTTAATGTTGTACTCAGTGATAGGGAAAAAGTGCAATTCGGAGCCGATTGGAGTGTCAGTTTCAGGTTTGTGTCTGGCGAGGTACAAACCTGAACGGCCTCCTCTCAGTCCTATTGTCATTGTTTTTCCACCGCTCTTGTGGTTGCGTTTGTATAAAAGGGTGGTTTTGCTGGGTTCAATGGCGTTTGTGTTTCTGGTCCGAACGACCAAGGTGGCAAGGTAAAGAAAGAGAAAAGTTGCATGCAAAGAAGTAAAAGCGGGAAAGCGATGGTTGCTAATGGTTTCGTTTATGCGGATTCCCCTGGTGCTCTCAAGGAGGGAAGGAAGGTCTTTTCTGTTTTCCATCATGCTCAAGAAAAGCTTTTGTATTATATCACTTATCAAAAATTACATTCCATACTACCGTTTAGAACCATTGTGATATGTGATACGTGGTACGTGATACGTGAGAGTGCATCGATTGAACGCTTAGGGTAACAAGTAATTTTACTCAAACGAATAGGAAAAAGGAGAGGTATATATAGGTAGCTATATCATGCTTGGACTAGCTTGTAGTAGCGACAGTATCTTTGCAATCCCACCAGTCCGCCTCGGTTAAAAACAAGCAGCATAACCCAGCTTCAACTCACCCCTATCTCGCCGAAGCTTTGGGGAATCTCCTGAACAAATCACCCAACCTATCAACAGGCGCCGTCATAAGTCCAAACGCCGTCTCAAAAGGCCCACCAGTATTAGGCGAATTAGGATGACTCCTACTCGGAACAAACCCCTTGGTTCTCCCAAAATCGGTCGACAAATTCGCAGACTCGATTTCAGGGGTATGTTTTTCCAACAGAGGCAAATCTTTGTTTTCTTCTTCTTTGATGTGGGATTCGAGGTCGTTCCAGAGGGTGTGGAGGGTGGGTTCGAATTCGTTATCGGCGGGGCGAAGTTTTTGGAATCTGTAGAGGAGGTCTTTCACCTAGTGAGAGAAGGAGGGGGTGGTTAGGTGGGATTGGTGGAAGGGGTAAAGGTGGTTATGGGCTTACTCTTTGGTGCTCGGTTCGGTCTCTATCGGCTAGATCCTTGCCGCCTGGACTGTTTGAAGTGTCAGTAGAGACATCTAAGCTGTGTATGGGTATAGCCGTACATGTTCTTCTCCATGGCCGGATAGACGACCAGCTCTTCGGCGACACTGTGACGAGCCAGCTCCCAGATGAATTGGTTCTGCCAGCGGACTTTTTCGTCGGCATCCTTGCCTTTGAGGATGTTGTTCTTGTAAATTCTCAGTTCGGCATGGTCGTGCTTGATGAGCTCAGAGACACGTTGCATGACGCCTGAGGAAGAAGCGAAACTGCGAGAAATTGGCATTGCAGTGGGCTGGAGAGACAGTGCCGAAGCACGAGACAGGATCTTTGTGGTCTGCATTGCGTTGATGGAGAGTGCGATATCGCTTTTGCTCAATCGATCGATAGAAGGGCGAAAGGTGACACAAGATCCGAGAAACGGTAGTTGAATGGGAAACAGGGAACTAGTGGATGTGTTTTTGGCAAGAAAGAGCTTTGCGAGTTCCTTCCAGTCTTATAGCTTACTGTTGGCTTCGCCAATTGGTCATACTTCGTCAACTTGGAATCATCTCTACGTAAGTTGCATCCAGGTACAGCAAGAGGAAGCGCACTGATCTGGCCAATGAAACCAAGGATACTGGTGACATCCCGCCTAGGGCCAGCATGAATTGCGAAAGCGCATAGTCATGACACTCACGACATTATGACTGCTCTCGGTATTTGCTGTTACGTATCTTCTTTTCGTTCATGCACGCGATAGCGAATATCATGAACCTGTCACATCACTGCCCATCATAAAGCCGCATTTGACCATAGACTAACGATGGAGTCCGATAATCAGTGTCGTTCTCAACTATGGACGTTCTAGAGTCGTGGGTGTCTGTCTTGAATCAGGGTCTAAATTTAGGAGGAGCTCACAGGAAGAACCTCGGCAGAATTCGGGACATTTTGGAGCGCGTCCGCATCGATGATCTTGTGTTACCTCTCTTGCATCTTGCAATCTTCCACCTTCTTCACTACACGCTTTACATAATGCTTTCCCTTCTTCGGAACGGCACGTTTGATCCAATCAGATCACTGGTTCTCGAGAACCATACTTCACGCCTGTTTTCTTGCGGCCGGATTCATTGCCAGACTAAAGACGCCTATCGCCAATGGTACAAACAAAAAGGACTAGAAGACCCCGAATGGCGAAGACGTCGATCGGAGTTCTCTAGTGAATGGGTTAAGAAGAAGAGGGCCACAGACGAGGAATATCGTTTGAAGCACCTGCAAGGCCTACGAGACATGCAACTGGACGAGCTATATGTTGAACGTAAGCGCCAGCAGTCAAAATTCTATGGTTGGGTTACAAAGTATAGGTGGATCCGCGAGCACCTCCCTTGGAAGTCTCATATACCTGTTATCTACCCGCAGCGGGTTGAGCATCATTGCACCAGCTGTGAATTCACAAGGGTCAGAGGTGCCCGACTATGGTTTCGCTCTAAGCCTCCGAAAACTCACAACACGGAGGAGTACCTCTGTTACAAATGCTACACGAGCAATGGGTGGGCAGCGTCCATGCCTCAGGGTTATGAAGACGTTAGGACACTGAAGGATCTAGTCGCACGAAAGAAGCAGCTCGATGGCGTTGATCCATTGGATCTGCCCAAATGAAGGTAGCAAGTACTATGGAGTGAGAGGCGTGCTGAAAAATCAGACCTTCAGACCTCCCTTGTACCGTTCAGAGCAAGGTTGCATTCTCACGACTTCCAGAAAGATCGAGCTAACCTTCGACAACTATTACGCCTGGAAGCGCAATACTCGAGCCCGAAATTGGGAGGACCACCCTCCCCATGTGCTAAATTTTGTCACTCTTAGCCATCTCTAGTGACCGCAACCAAGACCATCCGGGCTGTAACAATGCACAATGCTTTTCAGACCAGTGCATCCCTTCGCTAGGAAGCGCTGACAATCACACTCTTAGTTGAGTGTTACACTAATCTTGGAAACATGGTGCATTTCTACAGCATGCGCGTGACAAAGTTCTGCACACGGGGAGGACAGGTCTCTTGTCATCAATCAAGGTGGTCGAGCAGTCTTGTTCTCGTACCGGAATCCTGTTCTTGGTGATCTTCTTTTTCGGCCGAAAACACGAAGCTCATTACCCCAACAACAGAGCTTGACCCCGAGAGATAGGCACGGTTGACCTATCTCGCCGAGATGACTGATCACACTCGACTTTCTAGTGTCTTCTCCCGGACTCTTGACACATAGCTCTGATACCAATACTGCTTCTCGCTGTCGGAGTCCGACTTTGACGATAAGAACAGTGGGTTCGCTGAGATATCCAGAGAACCGATACCGGCTGCTCGACGATGTTGGAAGCTTACGGGTAGAGACAGGATGAATCCACGATATATAATGCCGGGAGGACTGCCTACAATTTTCTGCATTCCGTTTAACACCCAGAAAATCACCATGTTTCGTGTCGGAGCATTGCTGCTCCTGTTTGCCGTTGGCTCTCAAGCTCTTGTCGACCGTGGCAAGGTAGTCGCACTTAACAACATCAGTTACTATGTCGGCGGAACACCCGTCTCCAGACTGGATATCTCGCGTACGGACTCCTTCCAGGCAGCCGTTATCCCAGACTCTGATATCTTTCCTTTGACTGTTATCAACCTGGGCACGTCAACTTTCGCTGGAACACAATTTAGGACTCACGTCGCCAATTTCTCCTCATCCGATGATGTCTTCCGGCCAGAGTTTCTCCGAACCATATATCTACAGAACGAAAGGAACGTCACTTCTTCAGTAGACCTTGCGAGCTGCTCTCCTTTGCTGAAGCAGTCCGGCAACCACCTTCTGATGACTGCCAATTCTATCACTTCTCGACTCGGCGGCGTTGTACAGACCACTTTGACTGAGTGCTTGCCTCATGGTCCTTACTTCGTCTCAGCCAAGACGGGTGACATCTTCAAGGCTTATCGACTGTATCATGATGAGAATCTTGCCTTCATTCAAGGGACCGTTGATGATGGTGCAAACGGCTTCATGTCACTACCTGCCGTCACCGAGGATGTCATAGCCAGAAGCATTGCAGTACCTTCGAGACTTTACTACACCGTTACTGACGATCAGCCACTGGCTGGATTGCGATTTGGTCTTAAGGATATCTATCATGTCAAAGGCCTGCGAACTAGTGCCGGAAGCCGATCATACTTCTATACCTACGGACCGCAGAACACCACAGCCCCCTCAGTACAGCAGTTGCTGAATCAAGGAGCCGTCCTCGTTGGCAAAATGGGAACCGTACAATTTGCAAATGCACGGTCTCCTACAGCAGATTGGGTCGATCTGCACTGTCCTTTTAACCCTCGAGGTGATGGTTATCAAGACCCTAGTGGTTCGTCGACCGGGCCCGGTGCCGGTATCGCTTCGTATGACTGGCTCGACTTTTCGGTCGGCAGCGACACTGGCGGCTCTATGCGTGGTCCTGCAGGCTCTCAGGGAGTCTACGGCAATCGGCCATCTACCGGAGCCATCTCGATGGATCACGTTGTACCCCTTTCTAATGCTCTCGACACTGCTGGTGCATTTGCTAGGGATGCCGATATTTATGCCCGCGTCGTTCAACATTGGTACACGAACACCAACACGGATTATCGAGACTATCCAAAGAGGCTCGAATGGGTGCCACAAGGTTCGGGGTACTTCTCTCCTTCGTCACTATCTTCTGAAGCCTCTACGGCCATTCAAAACTTCTTGCATGGTTTGGAGAGCTTCCTCGGAACCAATCGCACTATAGTCAATGTGACTCAGCAATGGGCCGAGACTCGCCCTAGCAACACGACCGCAGATATCAACGAGCTTTTCAACACCACTTATGCCGTTCTCACGACTGTCGACCAATGGAACCTTGTCGGCAAGCCGCTTTTCGCGGACTATGCTGCTGCTCACGACGGTCGCACTCCCTTCATCAACCCCAATCCACTGGCGAGATGGCAGTGGGGTCGAGAAACGAACTCCAACAGCAGTTACGGTGCAGCTCTGCACAACATGACCATGTTCCGTGACTGGTGGCAAACTTCTGGCTTCGGCGCACCCGACAACACGACTTGCTCCGAGTCTATCTTCGCATACATCTGGGACATTGGAGTGCCTTCATACAGAAACAGATATTTTATCTCGACCAACAGCCCTCCACTTGGTTTTGATTATTGGGCTATTGCTGGCTATGCGGGTGCTGGCGAGGTCATTGTTCCGGTGGGTGAATCACCTTACAACAGTACTATCAGTGGGAAGACGGAGTATTTGCCTGTTTCGGTGGCGTTGCAGGCGGCTAGAGGATGTGATCATATGCTTGCTGGTTTGGTGCGCGATCTACAGGCTAGTGGAGTGCTCAAGGCGGTCAATACTGGATCACGCCTATGGTCTTGAGATTGATTGAGGTGCACGCAAGACAATTATTGTAGCTTGGGCCACTCTAGTACGATCAAGAGATAGAGTCGTATTAAGCACTAGAATTGGATTCTATCTTTCCGAGCAATTGGCTTACGGCAGATGGCCATGGCCGTAATTAGCCTCTGAAAATCTTTGCTCCTACAACGGAGGCTTTGGTGCTGGTGAAAAGACTGACTGGGTTGTCTCTTGTCAAACAATGGGTTTGTCGGCGACTGGTGACTTTGGTCTTAATACAAGCTGCTTCGATAATGCCGGTGTGGTTGTGGCATGCAATTCTGATGACGCGGCTTGTTCTTGGTCGAAATCCGATGTTTGGGTGGAAGCGTCTCTAGTGGTCTTGGTGATCTCGGTGTTGTCAGCGGTTGTCAAGGTAGATCCAGCAGAGTCCCAATCATCCCATGGCCCTGGTTGCCCTAGCATTGCCTCCGGACACACCGGTCTCGTCCCGGCTGCCATGGCCGCTTCCACTTCTGCCCATTCCCTTAACAGCTGTTGTATCTCGGCTTCACGTCGATCGAGACCCTCCTTACGCTTAGTTGGAGTCCAAGTCGGATCCAAATCGGTAGGACATGTTACAGGACCGTCTCTCTCAAGGTCCCAGGTGAAGTGCCTTCGAATCTTGTTCCGGGGGTGGTCGTTAACCAGATGGTTATCGGGCTCAGCCCTTGCCTTGAGATGGAGTTCATGCAAACGCTTTTCTTCCAGCTCCGCCCTTTTCTGGGCTTTGAGCGACAGGCCGTAGCTGAGGCGCTCATCGCCCAGCAGACGTGTGTTGTCTTGCAGTGGATCATCTGGTCTGTCAAGCCCTTGCTCGCTGTAGCCCGTCTCGTAGTGGTAGTCGGGGTTCTCGTCAACATCTCCATCCAGCCAATCGGGCTTTTCCCCAGCCTCGTAGAACCGGAGGAGTTTTCGATCAGGGTCTTCAAGCTGGCCCATCAGACAGTACCCCCAGTAAGAATCTATGATGTCGTCTACAAAAGCGCGAGGTTGGATCTCGATTGTGGCTGACTGGAGCATGATGGCGCATTCTTCGACCTTGTCAGGAGCTTTAGGAAGTGCTCGAAGCCAATAACCGCCCATGGGCAAAGATCTGTCGATAGACATGTCGTGCTTCAGTCGTACGTAGTACTCGGCGGTTAAAGCGATATGTAGGCACGATTTGTTGTTCGTTCTGTCGGTGAAATTCGTGGGTGCGTGTATGCAGAATCAAGAAAAACATGAAGAGGTACTCCAGAAATTTTCAGAGGTTCAGACTAATAGACTCTTCAGTATGACTCTTGTGGCATGGCCTCGGAGGAGTCAGGCGACAACAAAAGCGTGAAAGCGCAAATTTCAGCTTCAATCGATCCAAGACCAGTGAGAATTATCATGACGGCCAAAATCTTCGCGGTCCGCTGCTCGAGAAAGGGAGCCGAACTTTTGGCGGAGATGTTGCTCATGTTTTATGATGACATAACATCAAACAACAAGGATGTAATATCACATTTGCGCCTCGATGGTCGTACTGAACCACACGTATGATTCCGGAGGTTTCAGTCGAAGGGCTTTTGAGAAAAGGGGGTATTTCCTCCAACCCGCAGGGCTAAAATTCGGAATGGAGTTTGATAAGGTACAAAGGTCCAGTGAGAGCATGAGAACATCGAGTTATCAGTGGAGACTCGCTCAAATTCGAAAACCTTCGTGCATCTTGATATTTGTCAAAAGCAGGCGCTGGGCGCCGGGCGCTGGAGAGCAGCGAGTGTACAGCGTCTACCAAGGCAAAACATGTCCTCGATGGGCGAGCAGATAGAGCGTTCCGTAATATAGTGGCATATAGGTTCTCCAGATTGGCTTTGTTCCGGTGGAACACGACTTCGCTATCGATTGTTGCTTCTCATGTGGCGTGAATATCAGCTCAAAGTTTTGTGACGGCTATTTTTAGTCTTACCCTTTCGGTGGTATCCTCTACCTAACACTCACGGTTGGTGCGAAGTAGTGAGCTGCAGGGTTCAACAGATCCAGTCTTGTCCCAGACGTTTGGGATCATTGTTTGTTGTTGTCACGTGTATCCTGCATGCCGGGCATCTCGAACCTTTTCTTCCAACAGTTGCAGATGAGCAACTCACATTCAAAGACGTCAGTCATACACAACATCTTCGTGTTCAGAGGGCTGATAAAGTCGACATGAATCTCCTTATGGCGGGTTCCGCGAGGACCTACCGAGTTACCGACGCCGTGCTGAAGACAGTTGATATAGCCGACGAGCTTCCTCTCCTCGAACATAACATCAAAGCCATGCGCATTGAAGCCAGCGTGTATACTATCCTAGGAAAACACCCTCGGATTGCGGAAACTCTGTATATCAGTGGACAAAAAGAGTTCATCTTGCTCAAATATTATCGCCATGGCAATCTGAAAGACCATATCGCAAAACAACCAAACATCACTTCAACCGAACGCAAAAGATGGGCGCGTCAAATGATCGAGGGCGTTGCAGAGATTCATCGAAACGGCATCCGGCATTCAGATATCAGATTGGATCAATGGCTTCTGGATGACGATTACAATGCTCGTCTTTGCGATTTCAACGGATCTGATTTCGATACGAACGAAAGGCTCGGTCTGGAAGGTATTGTGTCAGACCGTCTCGAGAATCCCAGTCATTTCATGCCTCGTGATCCGATGGAGGACAGCACTGTACTTTCCGACCTTTTCGCGCTGGGCTCAACACTGTATGAACTTGACACTGGCAAGGAGCCTTTTGCTGGCATATTCGACGAAGAGCACGAAGAGGAGATTACCGCGCTGTTTGAAGCGGGAAACTATCCGGAAGTGAGCGTATTGTCCTTGGGCGCTCTGATACTTGGATGTTGGAAGGGGGAGTACGAGACTGCATTGGATCTGCTCCGTGCTGGCGAAAAGAGCTGCGGTCTCTAGGCTCGTGTTGAATCGGATGTCCACGGTTGCTGCAAAATTGTTGCGCAGAGCCTATATCTGGGTAGCAAAAAGAAACACAAAACGTACAGCAGCAGGGATTCCCACGTGGTCACCCACCGTAGTACTAATCTGCCGTTCAACTGCTTATGTATGGCAGAGCGGACGGGATGCCCAGTT
>JGI24891J29808_1000458_pt1 | contig 23707 bp, 12 predicted proteins | sample FreactcultuFSWF8_FD_29808 | JGI IMG/M metagenome (IMG submission 29808) | reverse complement strand
ACCGCTTGGTGCCAGTGATCCAGTAGTTCCGGTGATGGTGGCGGTATAGGTAATGATCTGACCATTAACAGTTGATGATTGAACACCGCTCACTGCAATCGATGGAGTGTTCTTGTTGACGACGATGTTGGCAGAACTTGAAGTTACTGGGTTGTAGTTAGCATCCCCAGGGAAAAATGCAGTGGCTGTATACGTACCTGCTGTTGCAGTTGGAATAACGCAGGTGTACGTAGTCTTTAAAGATGATGGCGTATCTGGAAGCACATTCTGCGTTGTGCAATCAACAGAGGCAAGTGAGGCATTCTTAACGTTCCATGTCATCGAACCACCGGGTGTAAATCCAGATGATCCAGTTAAGACGACAGAGAGTGTTGTAGTTCCACCCAGTGCAGTTGATGTATTAGTGATTGAACCAATTGTTGGAGTCAGAGTTGCGATACCCGTGGTCACCTGATTTGAAGCAGTCGCGGCGTAGTTAACATCGCCTTGATAATTTGCAGTGACGATGAAACTTCCATAGCTCGTTGTCACAATGCTGCAGGTATAAGTAGTAACTACACCTACCGATGTTCCTGTCGTAGAAGAAGAACAGCTGAGTGGAGTTCCCGTACCGCTAATGTTCCAAACGACTCCGCCACCCGAATTAGAAGGTGCAACTGTGCCTGCTGTACCAGTTACGGTTGCGGTAAAGGTAATTGTGGATCCAAGTGATCCTCCACCACTCGAACTAAGTACGACGCTTGGGGTTGCCTTCGGAATTACAACAGTAGTTGTTGGGGTTGCTGCCAACGATGTGTAGTTGGAGTCACCATTGTAAGTTGCGGTGACGTTATAACTTCCAGCAGGAATAGCGGTCAGGCTGCAGGTAAAGAGTGTCTGGTTGGAAGCTGTTCCAGCAGTTGGACCGACCTTGGTACATGTGGAAGCGGCGCCCGAGACGTTCCACGTCAAAGTTCCTGCAGGGGCAGTTGCACCAACAATTCCTGAAACAGTTGCCGTAAAGGTGATTGCGTCACCAAATGCAGGAGTAGCGGGAGAATATGTCACAGCAATTGTTGGAGTTGCCTTAGCTACAACTACCGAGATCGGAGAGGTGGTTGGGAGTGATGCGAAGTTTCCATCACCCAAGTAGGTAGCGGTAACTGTGTAAGTGCCCGCAACCGGAGTGGCGATCTGGCAGGTATAAAGCGATGAGTGATCGCCAGTTACTGGTCCGCTAGTTGCTGTACATGATGTAGCGGAACCTGAAACGCTCCATGTCAATCCACCGGCTGGTGCAGATAGTGATACAGAACCTGAGACCAAGGCAGTAAATGTAAGAGGTTGGCCAACAGTTGGATTTGAAGGACTATCGCTTACGAAAATTGTCGCCGTGGATTGACCCAAGTTCAAAGTCAGAGTTGATGAGGTTGCAGCGGCATAGTTGTTGTCAGCAGCAATTGTTGAAGTGATCGAATACGTTCCAGGAAGAGCCGTTACAAAAGTACAGGTATATGTCGTGACGTTGGAAACCGTCGAAGGTGTACCCGATGGAGTACAGGCCACCGTTTGATTGGTCGGATCTTTAACGAGCCAGGTAACCGCTCCAGTTGGCTGAACCGCGTTATTTACTCCAGTAACCGTAGTGGTGAGAGTCGAAGTTCCGCCAAGAGTTGGATTAGAAGAAGCGGTCACAGTTATTGCAGGGGTCTGGAGAACCAAGGTTGAGGTGAGACCGGTGCTTGAGACCGCGGTGTAATTTGAATCTGCCGCGAAGTTAGCTTGCGCGATATATGTTCCGGCACTTGGGGTTTGGACGGTACATGTGTAAGTGCTGACAATTCCAACGGATGTTGGTCCAGTCTGGTTCGCGCAAGAATTTGCTCCGGCTGATCCCGAGATGATGAATGTGACCGCTCCAGCAGGCGCTGCCGCATTCGCAGAACCTGTAACAGTCGCCGTGTAAGTGACAGTTCCGCCCAATGTGAGAGTGGAGGCGGATGCCGAAATCGCAATAGTTGGCGTTGCAGTTGAGACTGTGGTGGAGGTAGCCGAGCTAGCACTTGCTACTGAGTTGTATGCAGTATCGCCTGGGAAAGTGAATGACCCTGTGTAGCTACCAGCTCGTGAAGCAACGACATCACATACGTAGGTGGAGACATTGAGAGCCGGTGTAGGACCGGTTGTTGTAGTACAACTCGTTACGCCGGTGACACCGCTAATTGCCCACGTGCCAACTCCACTTGGAGCGGTGGCGCCAGTTGGGCCCGTTACGGTCGCAGTAAAGGTAATCGTTGAACCCAATTGAGCACTTGATGATCCAGCGACCACTGAGACGGTTGGTGTCGACTTTCCTACAGTGGTGGTTGCACCTGATGTCGGCGCTGTTGCCAAATAGTTGCTATCACCATTGAAGGTGAATACTGGAATGTAGACGCCTGATGAGGTTGCAGTGACTGAGCAGGTATATGTGACGGTATTTGTAGTCCCCGTAGGCCCTGTCTGATTGTTACATGTCACGCCATTGACGCCAGCTATCGACCACGCTCCAGTTCCAGTTGCTGGTGCGCCACCAGTTGGACCGGAGACCGTTGCAGTAAAGGTGAAGCTTGAGCCCAAGTTGGCTGTTGATGCGCTCGTGGTGACAACGACAGTTGGCGTTGACTTAATTACGACAATGCTAAATGCGGTGCTTGGGCCAGCTCCTGAATAGTTGCTATCCCCTGCATACGTGATGCTTGCTGTGTAAGTACCGGCATATATTGCAGGAATTACACAGTTATATATTGAAGAGAGCCCGTTGGTGACGGGACCACTTGTGGTTGTGCAAGAACTTGCTGGGCCTGTCAGTGTCCAGGTTGGGGCTCCGGTCGGTGCAACAGATCCAGTTACACCAGTGATAGTCGCTGCATAGGTGATGATCTGCCCGTTGGCCCCGGTTGATTGAACTCCAGTAACTGAAAGAGTTGGCGTGGACTTTGGAACGGAGATCGAGATGGTGTTTGAAGTTGCGATTTGGTAGTTGGTATCACCCGGGAAGTTAGCTGTTGCCGAATACGAGCCAGCGCTAGCGGTTGGGAATGTACATGAGTAAGAGGAAGAGTTAGATGCAACCGTGGTCGGATTGCTTACTAAGTTGGTGCAGGTTACTGATGCATTTGAAGGATCAGTTACCGTCCACGCCATCACTCCACCTGGTTGTTGTCCACCTGTTGGACCGGTAACCGTTGCAGTCAGTGTTGTAGTTCCACCAAGTGTTGGGGTTCCGGTATAGACGAGTGTGACCGTAGGAGTTACTTGAGAAATTCCAAGGGTAAATGGGCTATCGACGACCGCAAGGTAATTGGTATCACCTGGGTAGTGCGCGGTAACCGTATAAGCACCGTAAGCCGATGCGGTAATACTGCAGTGATACGTTGTGACACTTCCCGCAAATGTCGTTGGTGGATTTGTCGTACATGCAGAAATTCCAGATGGACCACTGACAGTCCATGTAAGGACTCCGGTTGGACCAGTTGCCCCAGAAGTTCCCGTCACCGTTGCAGTGAAATCTAGGCTCGAGCCCAATCCTCCGCCGCCAGTAACAACACCAGTAGTGACGATAGTAGGAGTGGCCTTAGGAACAACTACATCGGCTGACGCTTGTGCGCCGAGTGCAAGGTAATTGCTGTCGCCGTTGTAAGTAACCGAGGCGTGATAAGTACCAGCCGGTGAAGCGTTGACGACGCAAGTAAATATTGTTTGTGTAGAACTAAGTCCCGCAACTGGACCCGACTGACTTGCACAAGCGTTGCCTGCTCCACTGATCGACCAAGTGACCGTTCCACCAGGCGCATTAGCCCCAGTGAGGCCTGTCACTGTTGCGGTGTAAGTGATCGTGCCACCAAAGACCGGGCTCACTGGAGATGAAGTGACAGCAATTGTTGGAGTCGCAGCAGTAACCGTCAAAGAAGATGGTGCAGATGCTGGAAGAGATGAATAGTTAGCATCACCGTTGTAAGTGGCGATAACGGTGTATGTACCCGAAACTGGCGCAAGAATCACGCATCCATAAGCAGATGTATGTGGCGCACTGGCTGGGTTGGTATATGAAGTACATGAACTTGCTGCACCTGAAACTACCCATGTAACAGTTCCAGTTGGGGCTGCATAACTTGCAGAACCGGTGATCGTGTCGACAAAGGTTATGGATTGACCGACAGTTGGATTGCTTGGGCTACTGGTGATGAAACCTGTTGGAGTTGTCTGGCCGAGGGTGACATTGATTGAGGCTGATGTGGCGGATACATAATTTGTATCAGCAGCAATCGTTGATGTAACCGTATAGACCCCAACAGAGCTCGTCGTAAATGTGCATGTATACGTGGTTACATTTGAGATTGTTGTCGGAGTTCCAGACGGCGTGCAACTGACTACATGACTACTTGGATCAACGATCGTCCAAGAGACCGCACCAGTAGGAATAAGCGCATTAGGAATACCTGCAACAGTTGTTGTGAGAGTTGTTGTCCCACCAAGAGTTGGATTTGAAGAGGCAGCCACCGAGATTATTGGGTTCTGACGAGCAAGAGTTGCGGTATCAATTGCGCTTGTCACCGATGCATAGTTTGGATCATTCGCGAAGGTTGCAATAGCCGTGTAGGTGCCAGCATTGGTGGTTTGGATAGTACATACATAAGTGGCAGTAACACCCGCGGCAACTGGTCCCGTTGCAGTTACACAGGAAGTTGCTCCACCAGTTCCAGCAATCTGCCATGTGACAGTTCCGCTAGGAGCCACTGCATTTGCAGAGCCAGTTACCGTCGCGGTGAATGCCAAGGTTCCACCGAGAGTTGGTGTACCAGTGGTTACAACGGAGATGGTCGGAGTAGCTGGAGATACCAAAGTCGTTGTGGTGGATGGAGATGCGGAGAGCGCGTAGTAAGCAACGTCTCCAGGGAAGGTAAAGCTAGCGCCATAAGTACCGGCAAGAGTTGCAACAAAACTACATGTATACGTCGAGACATTTCCCGATGGATTTGGTCCGAGTGCGGTAGCGCAACTTGTAACACCAGTAACTCCAGTCACAACCCATGTACCGGCAGCTACCGGGGCATTTGCTCCTGTAGGCCCAGTGACGGTGGCGGTAAATGTGACCGTTGACCCAAGTGCGGCGGTTGCAGCATTAGCTGTAACGGCAACTGTTGGAGTCGATTTGCCTACAGTTGTAGTGCCTCCTGAAGTCAATGCGGAGGCAAAGTAATTGGTATCACCATTGAATGTGAAGAGTGGAACATAAACTCCCGCTGAAGTTGCAGTAACTGAACACGTATAAGTTGCACTGTTTGTTCCGGCGGTTGGACCTGAATAGCTGTCACAGTTAATTCCTGAGACACCAGTGATTGACCAGGTCGCAGTTCCAGTTGGAACGGCACCTCCGGTTGGGCCGGATACCGTTGCGGTAAAGGTAAATGAGGAACCAAGCGTGGCAGTAGGGGTACTCGTTGTGATCACAACGCTAGGAGTTAATTTCGAGATAACGATTCCATAAGGAGCGCTTGGTCCCGCAGAAAGGTAATTGCCGTCTCCGAGGTATCGAATAGAGGCGGTGTAGGTTCCAGCAAGCGATGCTGGAATGGTGCAGGTGTAAATAGATGAGACGTCACTTACAACCGGGCCGGACGTCGAACTGCAACTTGAAGGCCCACCGGACAAGCTCCATGTTGGAGCTCCCGTTGGAGGTACTGAGCCAGCCACACCCGCAACAGTTGCGGTAAAGGTGATCGATTGACCCGCAACGGTGATGGATTGCGATGCAACAATGGAGAGTGACGGAGTTGCTTTTGGAACAATTACGGAATCAACTAACGAATTTGCCAATTGATAATTGCTATCGCCTGGGAAGTTAGCTTGCACCGAATAAGTACCGGCGGTAGCAGTGGCAAAAGTACATGAATACGAAGAGGTAGTTGTCGTAATGATGGTCGGATTGGTCAGCGAATTAATGCAGGTAATCGGATTGCTGTTCGCATCCACAACTGTCCAAGCCATATTTCCGCCAGGTTGAGCGTTCGGCGAAGAAGGCGCAGAGACAAGTGCAACCAACGTCATTGTTCCGCCGAGAGTCGGTGTGCCACTCTCAGAGAGAGAAATAATCGGAACCAAATTATGAATTCCCAAAGTCACGGTATTCGAAACACCTGCGGTGTAATTCGAGTCCCCTGGATATGAAGCGGTGACTGAGTAATTGCCGTAGGTCGTAACGGTCAACGTACAAACGTAAGTGGTCGTATTACCTAAACTCGTTGGGTTTGGAGTAGTGACGCAATTTGGAGATGCATTAGGTTGCGAAACAATCCAACTCATTGTGCCCGTAGGAGCAACTCCCCCGGATCCAGAAACAGTTGCTGTGTAGGTCAAAGTTGCGCCAACACCACCCGAACCGCCGCTTCCAACAAGGACGATATTTCCAGTTGGAGCAGCTTTTCCAACAGTTACAGTTACGGGCGCAGTCGTTGGAAGCGATGCATAGTTCGCATCCCCCATAAATGTTGCAGTGGCGGTGTAATCACCGGCAGATGAAGCAGTTACTGAACAGGTGTAAATGCTCTGGTTAGAGCCGACACCACCGAGAGGACCAGTCTGACTAGCACAAGTTGTCGCCTGGCCAGAAATTCCCCAATTTACAGTTCCGGTTGGAGCGGTTGCGCCAGTAGTTCCTGCAACAACTGCAGTGAAGACGATCGTGTCACCCAACTTCGGAGATGTTGGTGCAGCGGACACGCTTATAGTCGCGGTGCTTTGACCAACTGAGATAACGAGTGGTCCATAACTTGGAAGTGCCGAGTAGATGCTGTCACCGTTATAGGTAAATGAGGCAATGTAGTTACCGGCAGAAGGTGTCGAAACTACGCAGGTATAAACCGCAGTTCCACTTGATGAGACCGGACCAGTCTGTGAGGTACAGGTCGAGGTCACACCTGAAATCGACCAAGTCAAAGTACCCGTTGGTGTTGGTTGACCATTTACTCCCGTGAGGTCTGCTTCAAAAGTGATCGGCTGGCCCACTGTTGGGTTGGTGGGAGTGGCCGAGAGACGCGGAGTAGGCGTGGCTGTCGTTAAGTTAATAGGAATAGTTGAGGAAGTAGCACTCAAGTAATTGGAGTCAGTACCGATTGTGGCACTTGCGTGATAAATACCCGGAATAGAAGTGAGCAATCCACAAGTATCGGTACGAATCGCTCCGTTAATCGAGCTCTGCGGATTGGTGCAGTAGACAGTTGCGCCGTTGGGATCTGTGATTGTCCAGCTAACAGTTCCTGTAGGAAGCGCAGCATTTATAACACCTGTGATGGTCGCGGTTAACGTCGTGGTTCCGCCGACAGTTGGATTAGAAGATGCAGCGATGGTGATGGTGGGAGATTGCTTATTAATAGTGAGAGTTAAAGGAGAACTTACGGCAGTCGTGTAGTTCGAATCGGCAACATATGTAGCCACTGCAATGTAGGTTCCAACATTTGGTGTGGAGATCTGACAGGTGTAGGTGGAATTGCTTCCCGTAGAAGATGGCCCAGTTGTAGCCGTACAGCCCGTGACTCCAGCAGTACCGGTTATAGCCCAGTTAACTGCTCCAGAAGGTGCAGTTGCATTCGTTGCGCCGGTAACAGTGGCATTAAAAGTAATAGTCCCACCGAGAGCGAGAGTTCCCGACTGTGCAACCGTAACGTTTGGAATATATGGAGCGACGACAGTCGAACCAGATGAGGCTGTATACGGAACTGGGCTGTAATTGATGTCGCCTGGGTAATTAAAGACAGCACCATACGTTCCCGTGACACCAGCAACAACGCTACATGTGTATGTGGAGACGTTAGAAGCAACGCTTGGACCAGAGGTTGTGGAACAAGAAGTAACGCCTGTGACGCCTGTGACATTCCACACTCCAGTACCTAGCGGTGCGCTTGCTCCGCTTGGACCAGAAACCGTCGCTGTAAATGTGAGCGTGGTACCCAATCCGCTGGTTGCGGCATTAGCAACTACCGAAACGGTTGGCAGGGTGTTGTCAACCGTTGTGGTGTAACCAGAGATAGGTCCTGCAGCCAGATAGTTTGAATCACCATTAAAGGTGAAGAGAGGAATATACGTTCCCGCCTTTGAAGCAGTAACAACGCAGGTGTATGTGGCTACATTTGAATTGCCGGTGGGGCCCGTGTTACTTGCGCAAGTAATTCCGGTTACTCCTGCGATCGACCAAGAGGCAGTTCCAGAAGGTGTAATTCCAGAAGTCGGTCCAGTGACGGTCGCTGTGAAGGTGAAATTTGAGGATAACGAGGTGGTTGCGGCGCTCGTTGTAATGCTTACGGTAGGGCTGAATTTAGAGACAGAAAGTATTCCTGAAGAGGTAGGCGCAACGCCGTTGTAGTTACCGTCTCCAGGGTATGCCATCGAGGCCGAGTAGTTACCTGCGGAGTTCGCTGGCACGGTACAGGTATAAATAGTTGTGACAACACTTGTCACTGGTCCAGAGGTAGCGCTACAAGAATTTGCCGCTCCAGTGAATGACCAGGTTGGAGATCCAGATGGTGGATAAGAGCCAGGTGTTCCAACAACGGTAGCTGTGTAGGTAATGACCTGACCGTTAGTACCACTGGATTGCACACCGCTGACAGTGACGCTCGGGGTGAACTTAGGAACAATGATTTGAATGGTTGAAGAGTTTGCTAAGCGATAGTTCAGATCGCCAGGGAAGTTTGCTTGAGCGGAGTAAGTACCAGCGGTCGTATTTGAGAAGGTACATGTGTAACTCGAGACAGTTGAGGTGACCGTCGTAGGGCCTGTTGGACTTCCACATGTAACTGGATTGCTGGAACCATCTGTCACGGTCCAGTTCATTGAACCTGCTGGAGAAAATCCCGGAACACCCGTAACAGTTGCCGTCAAGGTTGTCGTCTGCCCCAAAGTTGGATTTGAGGAGGCAACAATGGTGACGGTTGGAACGTTCGCAGAAACACCGAGAGTTACTGAATTAGAAGTGCTCGAAATGTAATTGGAGTCAGCGGCATAACTTGCAGTGACGGTATACGTACCAGTCGCAATCGCGGTGATATTACAAATGTATGTGGTGGTCACTCCGGACGATGTCGGCAAAGGAGTCGTCGTACAAGAATTCACCGAGGAGGCATTACCTGTTGCACTCACAGTGAATGTCACTGCTCCAGTTGGAGCAACTGATCCGGTGGCTCCCGTAGCAACAGCAGTGAATACGAGCGTTGAATTTAGCGCTCCAGTACCACTTCCTGTTAGTACGAAAGTTTTCAGGGAGGCGGGGGCAATGACAACAGGTGCAGCTGCCGTATTAGGAAGTGCGGTGTAGTTGCTATCCCCAACATATTGTGCGGAAACGTTGTATGTACCTGCAGCGGTCGCATTTACGGTACAGGTAAAGAGTGTTTGGCTGGCGATAGCGCCAGAAGTCGCTCCGGTTGTACTCGTACAGTTATTTACTGGTCCAGAGACAGTCCAGATAACAGATCCATAAGGAGTCGCAGCTCCGGTTATTCCTGTCACGGTCGCCGTAAATGTTATTGAGCCACCAAGTGCTGGATTGGACGGCGCAGATGACAATGAAATCGTCGGTGTTGCCGGAGCTACAGTGATAGGTCCATTTGTTACTTCGGTGGCAGGAACGGAGGCATATGTTGAATCACCGTTGTAAGTAGCTTTTACGTCGTACGTTCCAGCTGTCGGCGCCGCGATCGTGCACGTAAAGAGCGCAGTATTTGTTCCCAGAACTGTCGCAGGGTTAGTCGTACAAGCATTTGCCGCCCCTGAGACTGTCCAACTCAATGTTCCTGACGGTTGCGTTGTGCCTTGCCCTGTGATCAACGCTGTAACCGTAAGAGTTTGGCCAACCGTGGGATTCGTTGGAGAAGAACTTACGTAAATGCTAGGCGTAGCAACCGCTAAGTTAATTGAGACGATAGATGAAGTAGCCGCAGTGTAGTTACCATCTGTAGCGATGGTTGATGTGGCTTGATACACGCCTGAGACCGCAGTGACGAACTGACAGGTATAAGTCGTAACTCCATTTTGCGGAGCTGATTGCGTTGGGTTAGTACACGGAATCGTTGATCCATTTGAATACGTGACGTGCCAGCTAACTGCTCCACTTGGTAAAACAGCATTTGGAACACCAGAAACAGTTGTCGTTAAGGTTGTTGTTCCATTTACAGTTGGGTTAGCCGAAGCAGTTAAGGCGATTGTTGGAACTTGTTTAGCAATCGTAAATGGATAGACCGAGCTATTAATGGACGCGTAAGTTCCATTACCTATGAAGTCAGCCTGAACCGTATAACTATCCGCATATGGAGTCTGGACGGTACAGGTATAGATCGCGGCAATTCCGAGAACGTTTGGACCCGTGCTTGGGGTACAGGCGCTCACTCCCGAGTTATCAGTGATTACCCAACTGACAGTACCTACTGGTGCCGAAGCGTTGCTAGATCCAGTAACGGTTGCAGTAAATAGGAGTGATCCACCCAAGGTTGTTGATCCAGTAACTCCCAAATTAATTGTTGGAGTAGCTACGTTGACCAGCGTTGAGTTTGAGGAAGTTACAGTTCCAACTGGATTGTAAGCAGCGTCTCCAGGGAATGTGAATGAAGCCTTGTAATTTCCAGCATAACTTGTAAGAACGTTACAGGTGTAGGTAGAAACATTGAGTAATGGAACTGGACCATTCGTCGTCGTACAGGTGGTTACTCCTGTGACTCCAACAATCGCCCACGTTCCGCTTGCCGTAGGAGCAACTGCACCAGTAGGTCCAGTTACCGTAGCCGTAAATGTAATCGTGGTACCAAGAGCAGCAGAAATTGCATTAGCAGAGACCGTTACGGCCGGGTCAGCCTTAGCAACAGATGTTGTCGATCCTGAGGTCAAGCTGGTGGCTGCGTAGTTGGAGTCACCGTTGTATTTGAAGAGCGGTACATAAATGCCGGCGACGGTCGCCGTTACCGTACAAGTGTCTGTGACCGTGCTGGCATTTCCGACCAATCCAGTGTCATTCGTACAGGTAATTCCATTTACTCCAGTGATCTGCCAAGTACCTGTACCAGTAATCGGAGCACCATTTGTTGGGCCCTGGATTGTTGCGGTGAAGGTGAAGGTGTCACCTAGATTCGCAGTGGTCTTGCTCGAGCTAACCGATACTGCAGGAGGATAAAGATTGACCAAGGTTGTATTCGATGAAACTGTTCCAGAGACTGCGTTGTAATTGCTGTCTGCGCCGAAATTGTAAGTAACTCCGAATGTGCCCGCCTTTGATGCAATAAAGGAGCAACTGTATGTTGCACTATTTACCCCAGCGGTTGGTCCAGTTGTGCTTGAACATGTAAGCCCAGATGCACCAGGAGTAATCGTCCAGTTTGCCGCACCCGAAGATGATGCGGGTGTCTGCGCGTTTGCTACACCAGTGACCACCGCGGTGTAGGTAACCAGATCACCGAGAAGAGCTGTCGTTTGGGTTGTTGAGACTGAGACAGTTGGAGTTACTTTTGCTACAGAAGTGTTTTGACTCTGGCTGACAGTTGCAGGGTTGTAGTTTGAATCACCGCCGTAAGTGAAGTTTGCACCATAAGTACCAGCTTGAGTCGCGGTAACGGTACAGGTGTAAGAGATGTAAGAAGAACCAGTAGTTGGAATTCCCGGCGTACAGTTATTTGCAAAGTTAGATCCACCGAGGGTGATCTGCCATGTTCCAGTTCCTGAGGTTGATGGCATTGCGCCACCATTTACAGGAGCAACCTGAGCAGTGAAGGTGAATGAAGTACCTAGCCCGGTTGAAGAAACATTGGGAGTAACAGTTATGACTGGAGCGCCTTGAGAGACAGAAGTATTGGTTGATGATGGTGTTGCCGCCACAGCCAAGTAGTTTGAATCCGCTGGCAGTGTAAATGTCGCACCATAGTTACCTACATATTTTGCAATTACAGAACAGGTGAATGTTGCAACGTTGGAAGAGCCAGTTGGTCCGGTCGTCGAGCCACACGTAGTAACACCACTTACCCCGGTAATTGCCCAGGTTGGATTTTCTGCCGGAGTCGCCGCATTAGTAGGACCAGTAACGGTCGCTGTGAAGGTAATCGTGGAACCAACTGTTGCCGTTGACGCATTTGCCGTTACTGCAACTGTCGGCGTAACCGCGACCACGGTCTTAGAGAGCACACCTGCTGGTGTTGTTGGATAGCCGAAGTAGTTGGTATCGCCCGCATACTGGAAGGTGAAGGTGTACGTTCCGGTCGACTTCGTTGTGGCCGTACACGTGTAGGTCGAAACATTTCCGACCGATGAAACGGGAGCAGTTGTAGGGCAAGTTAATCCCGAGACTCCAGTAATTGCCCAGCTTCCAGTTCCCGTCGGAGCGGCACCGCCGCTAGGTCCCGTGACAGTTGCAGTAACTGTGATTGTGGAGCCGAGAGTCGGATTAGCGCTAGCCGAAAGACTGATCGTTGGCGTTGCTTGCGAAACGGTAATGATATTTGATGGCGAAGATGAAGTTGAGGAGGTGTAGTTAACATCGCCTGCGTAGGTAAAGGAAGAAATTCTGTATTGACCCGACACTGAAGCGGCGGTAACGGTACAGGTGTAAGTTGCAGCCGCGGCGCCGTTGCTAATTAACGAAGAAGTACCGGTTGGATTTCCAGTGGAAATACATACCCCCGGCGTCACCACCCCGCCAATAGTCAAGGTGAAAGTGCCGGTCCCAGTAGGGGTTGGGTAAGGAGACTGAGGTGCATTTCCTGTCACCACAGCGGTGAAGGTGATGTTGCTTCCGATGTTAGATGAGCCTGTTGCGGTAGTGAACATCACGGAGGTTGAAGCCTGAGCAACGCTTACTGCATTAGAGACAGTCGGATTGACAGTAGGAGGTAGGTAGTTGGAGTCACCGTTATAAGTGAAGTTGGCTACATATGAGGGACGTAAGACCGTCGTATTTAATGTACACGTGGCTGTGTAGGTGGATCCGGATCCCGAAAAACCTGTGGTCGAAGAACATGTAGTTGGCCCACCACTTGGAGTAGGTGTGATCGTCCAGGTGGGAGTTCCGGTAGGTGCCGGGGCTGTTGCAGGCACTGTGATCGTGGCGGTGTAAACAATTGAGTTCGTTGCCGGGGTAGTCATATATGGCAACACCGAGGCAGGAGCACCCACGTTTGTAATCGTTGGTCGATATTGTGTAACCGTTGTTGAAGGACCGACTGCAGAGGTGATGGCTAGATAGTTTGAATCTCCTGCGTAAGCGTATTTTGCCGTGTAGGTACCAGCTGCAGTATTTGCGATGGTACAGGTGTATGTAACGCTACCTGGGCCTGCTGCAAACGGACCTGCTGCAACACAAGATGTGATTGGTCCAGTAACGGTCCACGTTCCAGAACTACCTGCTGGGGCGGTTGCATTGGTAGGACCGGAAACGGTTGCAGTAAATACAACGGTGGTGCCCAGAGTTACAGAGGATCCAGAAGTATTCGTGACTACGTTTGTTGGCGTTGGCTTTGCCACTGTAACCGTGCTCGAACCAAGTTGTGTTGCCGCTACCTGGATATAGTTAGAGTCAGTTGCGAGAGTCGGGAAGTTTCCGGTATTAAACGCCGCAATATAAGTTCCGCCATTAACTTCAACAATTTGGCAGGTGTACGTGGCCTGGTTTGAGGAAGGTGAACTGTAAGTCACTCCAAGTACACAGTTCGAATTAGTCTGACCAGCGGTTCCTGAAATGGTCCACAGGGATTTATCATCGACAACGTTCGGGCTAGCGGACTGACCAGTTACGATTGCAGTAAATGTCACCGTGCTACCAAGGGTATTTGTTCCGTCTGATCCAACTGTTGCAGAGATGGAATAGTTAGGGTCGGCAGATTGAGTCCAGCTTTTGGCGGCAAAGTTTGTGTGTGCAACTACACCAGCCTGGTTGATGTAGGTCGTAGGAACCTGATCGTTGATACCAGTCTTGACCGCCTCGAGCGACCAGGCATAAATCGTTGCGCTGTAGTTCGCAACGGTAAAAGTATTCTCCCAGTTGTTTAAACCTTGGCTGGAAGCCGTAATACCCGTTACGTTCCAGGTTGAAAGATTTTGATTCTCGCTGCTGTTCAAGAAAATGTACTGCATGTTCGTGACCTTGGTAGTTGTCCAAGTACCAATAGGTTGATTGAAGTTTGAGGCGCCGTCGAACATACCAATCATGGTGGTTGCAACACCCGGAGCCCACGCGGTGCTAGCTAAAGCGGTGTTTACACCGGTGTCGTTACCAAACATGAAGTCGAACTGGGTTACCTTTCCAACGTTCCACGCAGACAAGTTGTTTGTTCCGCCATTGTTGAATTTAGTAGCGGTTGTAAAAGTCGGTGCATTAGCGGTCGCAGTCTGAGTTCCGCCGAAGAACATGTATGCCATATTGGTGACGTTCGTGACAGTCCATGAATGGATATCGGCGTTGAAGTTTGTGGCAAGCTCGAACATACCGATCATGGTTGAACCGGCTGCTGCAGGAGTCCAAGCAGTGGTATTAAGAGCAGAGTTGATCGAGGTGTCGTTCGCGAACATGTAGTTCAAATTGGTAACTGCGGAGACGTTCCAGTTCATGGTTGTTGAACCATCGTTGAACTTTGTGGCGCTGGTGAAAACTGCAACAGGTGCTGAAGCAGATTGGGTACCGCCGAAGAACATGTATGACATATCCGTCACGTGAGAGGTCGACCAGGTGGAGATATTGGCATCGAAGTTAACGGCAAGCTCAAACATACCTTGCATGGTTGTGGCAGAGGTTGCGGTTCCCCAACTTGTCCCGGAAAGGGCCGCGTTGATCCCGCTGTCGTTACCAAACATGTAGTTGTAGTTAGTTACTTTGGCAACGCTCCAGGAGGTCAGTGCCACCCCATTGTCATTGAATATGGTTGCGGTTCCGAAAGTAGGAGGTGCTCCTGGGACGCCACCGAAGAACATGTAGGACATATCGGTTACGTTGGCCACGTTCCACGAGTGGATGTCGGCATTAAAGACAATCGCTCCCGCAAACATGTTGGACATATTTGTGACCAAACCAGTGTTCCAGTCGGTCAGAGTGTGCCCACCGTTGTTGAAGGCCAGCGCGCCGAAGAACATGTAGGTCATGTTGGTTACAGCTGCGGTATTCCAGTAGTTGCTTCCCGAGTTGTAATCAACGTTCTGATTAAAAGCTGTCGCGCCGTAGAACATGTACGACATGTCTGTGACAGAGCTGGTATTCCAACTTGAAATATCAACGTCGTTAAAGCTCGTTGCGCCATCGAATGCGTAACTGAGATTGGTTACGCCCGTCGGCAAGGTATTTGGAACGGTAAGCAAATATGCCGCTCCATAGAAAGCGCCCGATAGATTTGTTAATCCGCTCCATGCTGTGACTGCGTTGAGGTAAGCGGCACCACCTGCACTCCACGAAACGTTTCCGTTACCAAAGTGCGTTATTGATCCGGTAGCAGGAGCGCCTACTGTCACTGCGTAAGTTCCGGCTGCCGCATATGTGTGCGTCATGTCGGTTGAGTCTGAGTTACTTGTAACAGTGGTGGTCGTGCTGTCGCCCCAGTGAATTACAACGTTTGTGTACGCCGGGTTTCCGGATGCCGTCCCGATCGGTAGCGATACGGATTCGGAAGGACCAACTGTTTTAAAAGTTAAGTCGATTACGTCAGAGGCCGCGCGCGCATGCGTCTGACCCAGCGCGAAACTAAAAAAGATGCAGACAAAAGCCAAGACGGTGTAGGAAATAAATCGCAAACTCTTTGCAAGTGCGAAAATGGTAGTCCCCGAGCGGGCCGGCAGAGCAGGGGCTAGCAAGAGTTAACCCCTAAATAGCCACACCTCACCATGGTTTAAGTCTACGCGTAGGCGCAACGATTTATCCCTTTTACCCTTTTATTTAGGGTATTCTCAGGAATCAAATTCAAGCGTGCTTTTACTCACTTCCGGAGGGTAAGACTACTTAGTCGGCGAAGAAGAAGGGGTGGCACTCGGGCTTGGGGTAGCGGCTGGGGTTGTCCCCACTGAGCCATCCCCCGTCGGGGCAACCGGGGTTATTTGAAGGTTCAGAACCACTGCCCCGTCTGGCACTTCAGAGCTGGCGGCCAGCAAGGTGGCCGAATTCTTGAAATATGGCAGGTTGAAAGAGCCGATCGCGGCTGCATATTGGAGCGCGGTCGCCGTACCCCGATCCGAGGACTCCGTTGCTGGGTTAAAACCACCTGCAATCACCATGCTGTCGATCGTGTACGAGGCGGGAAGGTGCTCAATCGCCCCATAGTTCTGCAGAGCGATAATCAGCGCCGCCTCGTCAATCGAGGTCAGCGTGATCGAAGTCTTAAGTGGAGCCGCCGTTCCATTGAGGCTGGTCTTGTTACTCAGCAAACCTTCGAATTGAGGCAGGCTCGCCTCCTTCGGCACGAAGGATTGAGCTGCCAGGAAGATAACCATCAGAGCGAGCAGAAGATCGGCGAACATCCACCCGGCTTGGTGCGAGGCATCTTCTAACGCAGCCTTACGGGAGCTCATTTATCCTCGAATGGCGTTTTACCGTCGCTCTTGAGGTGCTTTGGACGAGAGAGAGCCTTATTGCGCTCAGCTTCACGCTTCGCTGCCTTCCACTCATTCTCCCTTTGTGCCTTCTTCTGCTTCTTCTTCAACTTCGACTGTAATGCCATCAATTCGTTTCGGGTCTGGTCGAGTTCAATTTCAACCTTTTTCAGCTCTTTACGAGCATGAGCACGTCGAGGAAGAGATTGGGCAATCACATCAACGCGCTTTGAAACCGCCTCAAGTGTGGCCGTCGCCTGATCAACACTCTCGACATTAATCTTTCCGGTCTCAGGATCTTTAAAATCAAATTTCTCGCGCTTTACCTCAGCAAGCTCCCGAGAATCCGATTCTCTGTGTTCTTTGCGCTTCTTATCTTTTTTCTCTTTGCGACTTAACTTCTCATCCTCATCTTCAAAATTGGCGAATTGCTCGTCGTACTCCGAATTACGCGAATTAGGAGAATCCGAAGAGCCACCCTTAACGGTACCGATGATGACCTCGTCATCCTCACTACTTTCAATCTGTCGCGGCAAGGCCTTGAGTCCTACATCAATCCTCTTGGAGGCAATCGCAAGATTTTGAGTTGCTTCCACGACTCGTTCAAAAGATTTTGCGAGCGCAGAATCGATGGTGAGAGGAGTCAACCGACGCTTATCGAATAAGAAGGATTCCACTTCAATAACTAGCGTTAATCGCTCTCGCAGAGCATCTTGTTCGAAGATGGCGGCCTTCTTGATCGCTGAACGATTCATAAATGGGGTGATGAAGGTCAAGATGATGACGGTAGCGATGATGAAAAAGTCATCTTCTGCTACGTGGCTAAGGGTCCACTCCTTTGCCAGAACGCCATATCCATTCTGCCAAAACTGCAAGAAGTTAACGACCGATGCTGCGCTGCTCTTAGCGGTGTAAATAGAGAAGCCGGTCGTGGCCTTTCCTACTGCAAGCCAGGTCAAAGCCACCGGGACGAAGACGAGTACGTTTCTGATCAAGACCATTGCCGAATAGATGGGGCCTTCTACAGACTCCACATCCGGGTGTGGCATTAAGGTCATTACATCGTTGGATGCCCAGACCGATAAATTTTTACCCTCTTCAATGGCATTGCTCAGACCTTCAAGATAGGGGTCCTCTTCAAGCCCGTAATTTTCACCATATTCGCGCAGGCGTGCGGCCAACTCAGGATTCGCTGAATCCCGTCGCTCCTTATCTTTCTCCTTGCGAGCTCGATTCTCTTTTTTGCCCGAGCGCTTTTTCTCGTCCAGATCTTCAGATACGTCAGGGCGCGGATCATCTTTCTTCCTACGCCATAATTTCATAGCATAAAAGTAACAGTATGTCACTACTTTTCTCTCATTTTACGCTCATTTGCGAGATAAACGTCAGATGATGTTCACTAGAATCACGTGATGAATCTTGATTTTTTATACTCGGTAGAGCGGGAATTTGATGCTTCGATAGACTCGACATGGGATGCCTGGGTCGATCCTGAGAAACTTGAAAGTTGGTACCACCCCACGGATCTTTCAAATGTTGTTGGGCTAACTAGATCAAATCCTGATATTGGTGGTGAATGGTCCGTTGCAGTTTCGGTACCGGCACACAAGTTTGTTGCTTATTTCTATGGAATATATCTAGAAGTGGATTTCCATCAGAAGCTCGAACACACCATGTTCTATACGCAGTCCTTAGAAGAGTTCCAAGCAAAGGATTTGGAGAAGGATTTCCACAAAGTCCTCGTTGAATTTCGAGAACATGGACCTAAAACCTGGGTGAAGTTCTCGCAGTTTGGAGATTTGCCCGATGGCCAAGCAGATCAAGCCAAGGCGGGAATGGAAAGTTACTTTGACTCATTAGCGAATTTTCTATCGAAAAGCCACTCCAAGATAGATTAAATCGATGCTGATCCTTCTCCCTCCGAGTGAAGGCAAGGTCGATGGAGTTCATCTGAATTCAGAATGGGTTGATGAACTCTCCTTCAACTCCCATCTTGCGGATCGTCGCCACATGCTTCTCAAGGAGATTGGAATGCCAATCCCCTCACTTCTAGTCTCCCCTGCAATCGATATTTATCAAGGCGTGCTCTACAAATCTCTAGATTTCAGATCGTTGCAGCAAACAAAACAGCAAGTAACTAACTCCCAGGTCATTATTTTCTCTGGTCTCTTTGGCGCAATTCGTCCACTCGATGAAATTCCCAACCACAAACATAAAATGCGATCCTCTGATTGGAGCGATCTGCTCCCTGCCGCGCTATCTGGGCTTGAATCTGAGCTCATCGTCGATTGCCGGTCTTCAACGTATTCATCTGTCTGGAAACCCAACCCAGCTATTACAGTAAACATTCGCGTCTTCCAAGAAATTTCTGGAGTTCGCTCCGTTATCACTCATATGTCAAAGAAGTACCGCGGCGAGTTGACCCGTGCATTGATCGAGGGACCCACCCTCCACTCCCCTCATGATTTAAGCCAAGGGGCCAGTGAACTTTTTGAGACGCAACTGCACCCACCTGCATCAGGCAAACCTTGGATTCTGGATCTCATTATTGGTTCATAAATGCCTAGTAATTTTTCATTGTAGGAGGCAATTACCAATCACTACTATCAGATCCCGATTACTCCAATTGCACGCCTAGGAGCGCTAATGTCAGCGTTGACCGAGATCGAACTTGCTGAGATTGAGCGAGCCAATCAGCAGGATAAACAGTCCGTCATCTTCATTCATGGACTCTGGCTGCTCCCAAGCAGTTGGACAAAGTGGCAGAGTTACTTCGAAGCTAATGGATTTTTCTCTCTTGCAGCTCGTTGGCCCGGCGATACCGAAACTGCCGAAGAAGCTAGGAAATCTCCGGATGTATTTGCTGGTCATTCGGTTCCAGACATCACAGAGCGAATCGCCACATTCATTTCAATGCTCAATAAAAAACCGATTCTGATTGGTCACTCATTCGGTGGCCTGATCGCACAAAAGCTGGCGGGAGAAGGATTATCACGTTGCACCATTGCAATTGATCCGGCTCCATTTAAGGGAGTACTTCCACTCCCCGCGTCGGTACTAAAGGCGTTCGCGCCGATTCTCCTAAAGCCAGCGAATAGTCGGCGGGCAGTCTCCCTTTCAGAATCCCAATTCAGATTTGGATTTGGAAACGCAATCAGCGAAACCGAGTCCAGCGCTCTCTATGGAGAGTACGCAGTTCCAACCCCCGGAAAACCATTGTTTGAAGGTGCCTTTGCAAATTTCAATCCCAAAGCAGGAACCAAGGTCGATCTCACCAATCCAAATCGTGGCCCACTGCTTATCGTTTCTGGGGAATTTGATCACGTGGTTCCTAGGGCAATGACCAAGGCGGCTTTTAAACTTCAAGGTAAAAATGAGAATAAGACAGAATTTATTGAGATGCCACGTCGCGGTCATTCTCTTGTTATTGACAATGGTTGGCAAGAAGTTGCTGATGTATCGCTCAAATTCATTCACGAGAATGTAGAGGCCTAGTTTCCACATATGGAATTTAAATTTACCGCTGAGATCTTCTATTGGCGCGGGCCAGCTCCCTTTTGCTTTCTGAAAGTTCCTAAGAAATATAGCGCGGAAATTAAGGGGATTTCGAACCAGGTTACTTATGGGTGGGGCGTGATTCCCGTATATGCCAAGGGCGGAGGATTGGAGTGGAAGACCTCGCTCTTCCCTAAAGACGGCTATTACCTCTTGCCAATTAGGAAATTGGTGCGTGAAAAAGCAAATCTAGACGAGGGCGATTCCTTTACGGTCGAGTTGGAGATTTAATTAGTAAGTTACGAAAGTAAATCCTTCAACAAATTTTCAACTCGCACTTTTATCTCATCGCGAACTTTGCGAACAAATTCCAAGTTTTGCCCCGCCGGATCTTCTAAAACCCAATCCTCATAGCGTTTTCCAGGAAATATTGGACAAGCATCTCCACACCCCATAGTGATGACAGCATCGGATTCAATAACGGCGTCTGTAGTCAATATTTTTGGCTGTTGGTTAGAAATATCAATCCCAACTTCTGCCATCGCTTCCACTGCGATCGGATTGATTGAATCCTTAGGGGCAGAACCTGCGGAGAGCACTTCGACTTTATCTCCCGCGAGTTCCCTCATGAATCCAGCAGCCATTTGCGATCTGCCGGCATTGTGTACACAAACGAAAAGCACCGCTGGTTTTGTAGATGACATCAAATTACCTGCAATTCTTTGAGCAATTGAGTGATCCTAATCGTAATATCTTCGCGAACTTCCCTCACACCAGAAAGGTCGAGCTCAGCGGGATCCTTCAGCTCCCAATCTTCATAGCGCTTGCCTGGGTAAATAGGGCAGGCATCACCACATCCCATTGTGATCACGACGTCTGCTGCACGCACCACCTCATCTGTGAGTGGTTTTGGAAACACCGCTGATAAATCCAGTCCGACTTCATTCATTGCATCATGGACCGTTGAAGGGATGGAATCGCTAGGTGCAGATCCAGCGGAACGAACCGATACCTTTCCATCGGAAAGTTTCACAGCAAGAGCAGCAGCCATCTGTGAGCGGCCCGCGTTGTGAACGCAAACAAACAGAATCTCAGGAATTTCTTTTGCGATTTTCTCCTCCGATTGAGCCAGGGCCGTTAATCGCTCACGAGCGAATTTTTCAGTAAGTGATGGAAGGTGAACAGTTATGATGGCTCCAGCCGAGAGAAGTGTGTAACTTTCATGAACATATCTCTCTACAGTTTCCAGAGAGAAAATACCTTTAAATTTCTCCTCCAAACGAACTGAAGCACGAAGTAATACTCCGTCCAGGTCATCGACATCGTACAAACCTTTATTTGTCATGGAGATTCCTTTCTGTTTGCGAACCGAGTAGGGAGGCGATTGAAACTCCAATGACCGATCCCAAAATTTGAGCCAGAATAAACAAAGGAATAGAGTGCATGGAGATCCCTGAAAATGTATTACTAAAACCGCGAGCAAAGGTGACGGCAGGGTTTGCAAAGGATGTAGAAGATGTGAAGAAATATGCACACCCGATCCAAGCTGCGACTATTCCGAAGGCTAGATTTCCACGTCGTTGAAATGCTAAAAGGTGGATTATCAAAAGAAGTCCAGCCGTTGCAACCACTTCACCCAAAAATATGTTTGAGCCAGAGCGAACGTGCGTTGAAAAATTGATTGCGTGTAATTTGAACATCAAGTTAGCAACTATCGCGCCACCGACACCTCCTAACAGCTGTGCCGTCACGTAGCCAAGTGCTACCACGACGGAAATCCTCTTGAAAGGCAATTCGGCCAGAGTCACAACTGGATTGAAGTGCGCTCCGCTTACGGGCGCCAGGATCAGTATCAGTATTCCCAGCGCTGAAACAGTGGAGAGCGCATTGATAAGAAGCTGGAGCGCTACGTCATTTGTTAGGTTGGTTGCCATAATCCCCGAACCCACGACAACGGCAACTAGTATGCCGGTGCCGAGGAATTCGGCTAAGTACTTTCTACCTTGCACTTAGCAGCAGGGCGTGGCGCAGCAGCAGGGATCGCACTTGCAGACCTGACAACAGCAGCCTGTCACGACATCTTGGGCCATTTTTCCTCCAATTGATGTTTATCAATGGGTAAATTAATCCTCAAATTGATACTTGTCAATGTATTATTCGAGCATGTCGGTCACCGTCGCAATAACGAAATCCCCCACCCAGGTGGGCACTTTGGCTTCTCAGTTCAAGGCCCTAGGTGACCCAACTCGGTTGGATCTGATCATGAACGTAGCGTCGAGCCCCGGCGCTGAGGCCTGCGTCTGCGATTTAACTCCAGAAACCGGATTGACCCAAGGCACGGTCAGTCATCACCTTCGGATCCTTGTCGAAGCAGGACTTTTAAATAGGGATCAGCGCGGAAAATGGTCCTACTACTCTCTTACCGATTCCGCGAAGAACATTGTGAGCTCACTCAATCTTTCGATCTCTTCAAATAAAACTAGCTCCTCTCGTTGTTAAAACTATTGACGAGATAACACTTAACCAATAAGTTAAGTGTTGATGAAAGCCAAAGAGAAGAACCTGAATCTCGTATTTGATGCTCTCGCAAATGAGCATCGCCGAGAGATTATTTATCACCTGAGCCTGCAGCCGGCTTCCATCAGTGATCTCGCGACCGCGCGCGATCTCTCACTTCAGGCGATTCACAAACACATAAACCTGCTTGTAGAAGCTGGCATGGTCACTCGAAAAAAGTCTGGGAGAACCACCTTCCTGACTCTCAATCGTTCATCAATGCGAGAGATCCAAAGTTGGATCAATCAGTTCCAGGCTCATTGGGATGGCGGCAATGAGACTTTGGAAAATTATTCACACACCATTGAATTCAAAAAGGGACTTATGTCCCCCAACAAGAAGGAGAAGAAGTGAAGAAATTTCTATTTATTTACAATGCCAGCCCAGAGCAAGGCTCAGACACGATGGAAGCTTGGATGGCTTGGTTTGGATCTATCGGCGAACATCTCGTAGATGTCGGTAATCCGATTCAAGGCGGAACTCTTGTGAAGGGTGGGAGCGTCACCGAGCTCACCTCGTTCGCTGACTTGGTTGGTGGGTATTCTTTAATCAATGCCAACGACATTGAGGAAGCAGCCAATTTGGCTAAAACCTGCCCTAATGAAGCAGGAATTCGAATCTTTGAAACGATACCTATGTAGTCGGAAGGCGTTTAATCCTCGATTTCTCAAACCCTCCGTCGGTGTGACGGAAGTAGACTAAGAGCAATCGAGGGAGTATCTATGAAGGCTCTGCGCAAAATCGACCGTGGTCCAGGATTCACTCTGGTTGATCTGCCAGAGCCTTCACCATTGGTTCGCGAGGTAAAAATCAAAGTTCTTCGAACCGGAATCTGTGGCACAGATCTTCACATTAAGTCGTGGGACGCCTGGGCGGAGAAAACGATCAATCCCCCAATAACACCCGGACATGAATTCAGTGGATATGTCACTGAGGTTGGGGCTGAAGTAAGTAGCGTAAAAGTTGGGGATTTCGTCTCGGGGGAAGGCCACATCGTTTGCGGACTCTGCAGAAATTGTCGTGCAGGTCGTCGCCACTTATGTATGAACACGGTAAGTGTTGGCGTAAACCGTGATGGTGCATTTGCAGAATTCAT
>JGI24891J29808_1000457_pt1 | contig 23801 bp, 21 predicted proteins | sample FreactcultuFSWF8_FD_29808 | JGI IMG/M metagenome (IMG submission 29808) | reverse complement strand
CCCACGTGGTCACCCACCGTAGTACTAATCTGCCGTTCAACTGCTTATGTATGACAGAGCGGACGGGATGCCCAGTTTTCAGCTGACTGTGGCCGTACGTGCTGGAAACAGTCTTCAGAAACGTATATGAAAGCGGGATGCACAGAGAAAGAGATCATGATTATTGTGGTAAACTGGTTTTAAAGTATGTTGTGCTATCAACGAGACAATTAAAACAGGAGTACTGCCAATGCTAGAGCCATTGTTACAGTAATCAATCTTGGTACTTCCAGATGACCTGCTTGACCTGTGGCTGTAGTGACTGCGCTCGACTCCGGAGAGGAGCTTACTGATGGTCTACTCGTAGTAGCGATAGATCTTGATCCACTGATTGTAGTCGACTTCGAAGTGGCACCTGCTGTAGAACTGACAACTTCTGCGGGACTGGCACTTTCTGTAGGACTGCCACTTGCTTCAGAACTGTCAGTCGAAGTCACACTAGCAATGCCCTGCCAAATATATCCACCCAGCACATCCGTCGTTGTACTTCCTCCGGATGCAATCACAATACCACCACCACTTGCAGCTAAACTCAACGTCTCGCCATCTACAGTAATGGCTTGACTGGGGTAGAGTGTTTGAGATGCAACCACTACACCAGAGCTCAGCTGTGTAAAAGAGAGTTCTTGCGAGCCGACAGAGAAAACTGCAATACCAGATGCTGCAGCTCCGAGCGTGGTAGTTTGACCATTGACGACGATTCTGCTTGTTTCTGAGGACGGAAGGCTGTACGTTGTACCACTGATCGTTACAGCCGTACCTCCTGGAACGAGTGTCTGCGATGCGATGACGAGAGGTATAGCTGATGCGGCAACGGCTGTGTAGGTTCCAGATCCGATGGTCAGAACGGCATCAGCAATAACAGTGTTGAACGTGGTTGACTTTCCATCAATGAACACAGTATTGCCAGAGGGTGGTAGTGAGTAAGTTGTCCCTGAGACCTCGACGGCAGAACCACCGGGACTCAAAATCTGGCTACTGTCTACAATGTATCCGCCTGCGAGAAATGGCACAGCGGTTAAACTGCCTAGCACTACAGGCGAGGGTGTGCTTGCAGCAGCTGCATAGGAAGTGGCTCCGTTGATGACGATATTCGCTCCTGACTTGGGCAGTGAGTAGGTCACACCAGAAACTTCGATCGCCGAGCCTTTGGGGGTGATTGTCTGTCCAGCGACGATGTAGTATGCTCCAGATGACTGTGGTGCAGCTGTGACGTCGCCAATTACAACTGTTGCTGGCTGTGCTGAAGGCTGTCGAACAACAGATATCGCAGTCGGTTCACCATTCACGACTAGTCTATTACCCGATGCTTCCAGCGAGTATGTAGTTCCAGATATCTCGACAGCCGAGCCTCCCTGGCTTAGAGTATTATCAGCCACAACATAAACACCAAATGATTGAGGCAAAGCCGTAACACCGCCAATGATGATCACGGCTGATCCCCGCGCAGTCTGGAGAGCAGAAACTGGCGTCGGCTCTCCATTGACAATGATTCTATCTCCCGATGGCTCCCACGAGTATGTGGTCCCAGAAACCTCAATTTCGGAGCCTCCACGATTGAGGGTCTGGCCAGCTACGAGATATGCTCCGGATGACTGGTGTACAACTGAGATACCCCCAACTACCATGGGGGCCGGTTGTGTTGACAATATCTCGACAGCAGAGATTGGAGTTGGCTCTCCGTTGACAACGACATTTGCCCCAGATGGCTCCAACAAGTATGTCGTACCAGAAATTTGAATGGCTGAACCTCCGCGACTCAGGGTTTGGTCACCCACAACGTAGACATCGGACGTCAAAGGTACGCCAGTCGTCCCTCCAATGCAATTGGCGCAGGAGGCTGTGCGGGAGTTGTTATGGTCGAGACTGGTACATCTTGTCCATTGACGACAGCGGCGCTACCGGACACTTGCAAAGAATACGTTGTGCCGGAAACCTCAATGGCAGAGCTCTCGGGAATGAGAGACTGACTGCCCACAACGTATCCTCCAGAAGACGCAGGACTTGCTGTGACCACGCCTATGACAACAGGTGGAGCGATTTGTGAAGTCTCGGCAGGAGATGCACTGGCCGCTTGAATTGCACTATCCTGACTATTGTCCCCTCTGGATGTGTCTGGAGGAGCATCTTTCGAGTTTACAGATGTCGTCTGTGGCAGGCTCGAAGCTTGACTATCAGGTGTTGTGACTTGAGCTACGTCGGTCGTGGATTGGCCGCCATTGGATGTCACGTCGCTCGACGATGGTGCAGGGGTGGTCGAGGGCTCTGCAGTGTCTTTTCGTGTGCTCGGCTGAGGCGAGTTTTCGGACGCGAGAGTCGTTTGTTGAGTAGGTGGATCTAGCGAGACCTCAGAGGGTTTTGGAGGATCGTTCTGGCCTTGAGATGGCGACACTGGACCTTGTGAGACTTTCTCTGTGGCAGTGGATGGTGAAGGCTCTGGCCGGGCAGACGGCTTGATAGAGGGCGTTTCGACGATCTTGGTGGTAGTTCTGTCCGACGGTGTTGTGGTACTGACCGGAGCCTCTGAGGTGATCTGACTGGCCGGCGCTGCTGAAGTCGTGGTTGCCTTGTTGACGTACAGTCCATTCGTCGTACTCGTCTTAGCGCTAGATGTTGTCAAGAACGATACTTGGACATGCACGTTGGGTGCTCCGGCTCCCGAGATAGCAGAGCAACTTCTGATATCAGGTACGGCGGAGAGGGCTTGAGGTTCTTGTGCTAGCCAGGTGATGAATGGATCTTCCAGTTTTGTGACTTTGTAAGGGCGATACCACTCGCCTGCTTCCGTGGTGACAACGCTAATGTAAGGCGTGGACAAGTCGAAGTACGTGTATTGGACATCGGAATTAGTTACAGTTCCAATAGGCTCCTCGGCGGCCATTCCAAACCAATGCATGGCTTCCGAGTACACGTTGTAGCCCTTGCTTGCAGACGACGCTGACTGAGTGGAAGTCCTGGTTGTTGGAGGTGACCCCATACATGTGCCGGCACTGTCCATCGTCCCAGAAAACACGTAAATGTAACCGAATGCCATGAATGGAGTTGGCGAAGCCAAAGTGGTATATCCCAGATCGGCTACAGTTTCTGTCTGCACCCATGTCTGATCGTACTGTTGACCCATCAGAGACGGCCTATTCAAGGTCGCTGGGATGCCTGGGAAACGCGGGTCACCGCCAGCTCCTAAATTGTACTGTCCAATGACATCGGTGGCAGAGCTATCGGTGATTGTGACCGTAGCAGTGGGTACGATAGTATCTAGACAAGAGAAGTTGGTCAGCCAGATTCGTGCAATGAGATATTATTGATACGCAATGAGAAGAGTTTCCCCCAAATAAGACGCAGCATCCTGCTGTGAGACAACACCGCAAGATAGAAGGATGGCAAGTACACCATGGCTCTACTTACTGTTGTATCGCAGATACTCAGTGACGACAGTCTCGCGAACGGCCTCGATGCTGCCATTTGTATACCACCAGTGCAGCCCAGCAGCCGGAGCATAGACTTGACAACAAAAGGCACCAGAAGCAGAAGGATCAGTTGGCGCCTGAGTCGTGGTCGTGACGGACGAATTCGTAAACCTCGAAGTCACTTGTCTAGGAAACTGCACTGCGGTCACAGTTCCCAAGTAAAAGGCAAGAGCCAGAAGACTCAAGTTTCCAGCCATGATCGTCAGATAGTAGCGATGGGCTTTGGGGAAAGTCATCCAGCAGGCACTTGAATACATATAAGCCATGATTCCGAACGGAGATTATCCTACTGCACGCTCAGCCTCCCATGGTCAGGGAAAATCATGTGCGATCGAAGGATTATTTGCATGGTGCATTTGCGTGCATATTTTCCACTTCTAGACCGCAAAGAGTGTGTGACGGCCCGTAATGAGGATTTTCTGAAACGACATTTCCTTCGTGAATGTGTGTATAAGCGACGGCTCGACTTGCTGTATTAGGCGTATGCGATATTAGCCAGGCACACTGATGGATTGAGAGCCTATAAAGTATGGTTGTGCCAGCCACTGAAGCCTAAAGATAGATGTGTGGCAGGCTGACGCCCAGATGAATCGCTCTGCATGCGGAGGATTTTCGCAACTGCAGGGATCCCGTTGACCGGTCAAGCCGAAAATGGTAGGATGTAATGAAGTTGGGGGAGCGCGAATGTGAGTTAATGCGTATAATTCGCTATCCGAAGAATAATGCCATCAAACCTAGGGTGAATCATCTAAAAATCCTAAACCAATATAGAAAGAGGTGACATTGTCGATCAGCCACCACGCTCACCAAACTCCTTAGCCCAATCTTCGAACTCCTTGAGTCCAGATGCCGAAACACTTGGTCGAATGTTTGTCAGACTGGCCTTAAAGTCTGTCACATCAATCGGTCTGATGTCTTCTGGCGACATGTGTAGAAGTTTCTCTCCTAGAGAGCGTAGGGGTCCCATTGCAGCGTCTTTTGCCAGAGCTGTGATATCGCTACCTGAGAAGCCTGTGTTGGGAAGTGTTAGCGCTGTCCACCCGATATCTGCAGGAGGATACATACCTTCAGTCAGATAAACCAACTCATCCAGATCTTCATCACTGATGTTGTGTTTTTGTGCCGCCATCAATGTCGTGAGCTGCAGTTTACGCACATAGTCCTCGGGAAGTGGGATGTATTGTCTTCTGACAAATCGTCTCCTCGCGGCTTCGTCGATCGCCCAAGGCAGGTTAGTGGCTGCGAGTACCAATACTCTGCTCGCGTCTCCTCTCTCTTTGTCTTTCTCGCTTGTCTCCTTGCCCGCAGCTGCTTTAGCCAAGTCACTCCACTGGATCAGGAATTCGGTTTTAATACGACGAGTGGCTTCGTGCTCGCTTGAGCCACCACGCGCAGAGAGTAGTGAATCAATCTCGTCGACGAAGATGATGGATGGTGCCAGTGCTTTTGCGATAGAGAAGAGTGCACGTACGAGTTTCTCACTTTCGCCGAGATACTTGCTGGTCAGACTGCTAGCAGAGATGGCGAAGAACGTGCTTTTGCTCTCTGTCGCGACAGCTCTGGCTAGCATAGTTTTTCCAGTTCCAGGCGGCCCGAAGAGTAGCATACCACGCGCGGGTTCGCGAAGACCCATGAACAGATCTGGTCGCAAGAAAGGATAGACTACGGTCTCTTTCAGAGCGCTTTTGGCGATCTCTAGACCTGCAACATCGTCCCAGTGTACCTCATCACCCTGAATCACAATCTCGTTGAAAATTTGCTTTGCAGCTCCTTCATCCACACCTCGAGGTAGATTGTTGAGTAGGTTCTTAACACGTTCATCCCACTCTGACAATTCATCTCGGGGTTCAACAGATGGTTCGGAGACTTCTTTGACAGATTCTGCGATTGGGGCTGGTAATTCCTCATCGGTAGTTGTCGGCTTCTTTCGTCGCACCCTTGTCGAATTCTCTCTCCCGCTGCTATGTTCGTCCGCACTGTAGCCCGATGACACATTTCTATCGTCAAGTTGCTGCCGTGCCCTTGCGGCGTTAACAACACCAACTGCTTTTCTAGGAATTGGCGGTGCTGCTTTCGGTTTTGATTGACTTCCCAAAGACTCAACAGGCATCGAAGACGAGATTTGGTTCTCCAGGTCTTTTACAGTCTTGGGTGGCCTAGCATTCGGCGGGTTCTTGTATTTGCTCGGCTGAACGGGCAGGTATTCGTTGCGATAGGATGGCAAGCTCACAGGCTCGAGCCTACGAACAGGCGATTGTCTGCGGGCTTTGGGGGTGTTGGCTGTGAAGACAGGGTTCGGTCGCTGACGAGGAGAAGTGATTGGCGAAGGTGGACCCAAATGCTCAGAACTGCTTGCGTATGCTTGAGAAGGCTGTACTGGGTTCAACAAAGAATGATCAGGGTACGGTGGGCGCTGCGTTTCAGAACTGGATCCGTTTGTCGTCGATGGTTGGACAAAATAGTCAGATGGGCTCGGAGGTCGGATGTGCTTCTGAGGCGGTGGTCTCGGTTGCTCTTGAGAGGAACGTAAAGATGATGAATGAGGCGGAACTGGAGGAGCAGAGGCTGTATGGCTAGGCGCAGGCGGCCGGGAAGAGGGGTCAACAAGTGTTCGTGTGTAAGGATCCCAGACAGTAGCTGTCGCAGGGGGACCTTCCAGATGTCCATTTGCTTGTTCTAGGCTGCCAACGCTAGCACCACGCTGGGTAGTCCCCCATGCCTGGGTAGCAGCTTTCGAGGCGGCAGCAGGTCTTCTGAACGTAGCAGTCGATAGTTTACTAGACGAACTGGTTCTCTCCTTACCGCCAGCGCGCAAAGTCCTCAGCATTCCTCCTCTCTTCTCCGGACTAGGGGTACGGGAAGACTTTCGCTGATCAGAAGACGGCTGGGGGGCCAGCATAGATGTCGAAGGAAAGGCTGAGACGGACGGCTGTAAGGGTGAACGGCGGGCACGCGGAACATCAGCTCCAGAGCTGGATTTGGAAGTATAAGATGGTCGCTTGTTGCGAAGTGGAAGAGAAGGAGGCGTAGGTCGAGAAATGTCCGAGTAGCCAACGGGAGGGATACTGCCTCCTCCTAGCCAAGCCGAGTTGTTGCCTTGGTCTGCGCCTTCCTGCAGTGGGATGCTTGTGCTCGATGCCGTTGCCTTTGCTTGTATTTCTCCCTGGGCAGCTTCCTCGCGACTTTGTCTAAGCGCCTCGAGAAGATCCACACGCTCTTTGCATTGCAGTTCCATCTGTCGCAATGAATCTTGCAATGCCTTCTCCGTCTCGGACCGTGGTCGCCATCCTGTGGGCATGCGATAGGCGTTGTGGTAGTAAATTTGGTCCAGTGCATTGCGCCATGATCGCAAGGCTTCTGTTTCGTTGTTCTGATACACTGTCAGCCACGACATGCCGTCGCACTTGGTCGCAAACACTCACTTGACCCTCGAAATACACGGCTGTCGAGCATGTCAAATAGCAGTCGTCATAAGTCTTTTGCATAGAAGCTGCTGGCTTCCCACGACCTAACATTTTCTAGGATAATTCGATCGTCTCTGCATGCGCGAACGAAGAAGTTGTACCGTCGTTTTTGGTGACCTCTGGTTTGAGTGAGTGCCAGATTGATCAAATCACGAATTGTCTTGCTCTCCTTGCGCGGCCTCCATCCAACCAATGGTTTACAGACGTCATTCTGAGCTTGGGCCACTTCGTGTTATTGGCGCGATCCGCCCGGGAAGGCTGATCATGCATGTTTCCAAAAACAGCCACAAAGCCTTCGAGAATAACACGAAGAAGACCGCCATGTCACAATTACAAGGGATATATATGCTATACAGGCTCGAATCAAACTCCACATCGCTTTGCCATGAGAAACGCCGTCGAGTAAAGACACTTTCGTCAGGTTTCTAATTACTTTCTGCGTGTCATAATCTTGGTGATGGCATGCCTGATGACCACACCAGCCTTCTCTGTTTCCTTCTTCGACAGACCGCTTGTGACACAGACCTTGATTGCAGATTGAGGCTGCCATCCCTCATCCCGAGGTGTGCCGCCTAGTGGCGGAGGCATGCTCTTCAGTCTGGTGATTAGGACGCCGTTGGCAAGGCACTATTTCATGCAAAGTCAGTAAAACAGCGTAAGAAAGCAAGCAGTTTCCAGTATAGCTTACCTCTTCAACGATATCTTGCATGATGGAATCCTGGTCAGGGATGCTGAGACGCCTGCTCTCAAGCACTTCCTCCTTGAGTACAAGCATCAAGACGGGGTTGTCGACAGCGCTGGTGCAAGTGACCCAGTCACTGCGAGGGTCTAACTGAGCACGCATTGCGCGGATGTTTTCTCTTAGGGCAGTAAGAAGTTCGGGCTGTTCTTGTAGCATTCTGGTGGTTGCGCTAGCAGTTGTCGCAAGCATAGCAGGGAGTGCGGCCGAGAAAGTATAGGCGTTACCAGAGAGGCGCTGATGCTCGACAATCTCCTCACTACCAGCACAGAAGCCACCACCGCCACAAAGGGAACCAGCGAGCGAACCGATGATCATGTCCACCTGGCTGGCATCGACGTTTTGTTGCTCTGTAACACCACCACCAGTGCGGCCCAGAACACCGTATGACCATGTCTCATCCAGAATAATGCGGAACTTGTACTTTTGCTTGAGCTCGACCAGCTTAGGGAGATTGACAACGTCACCGACGTTCTCGAAAAGACCTTCAGAAATGATGAAGCGGCGGGTGAGGGGCTTGCGGGCGTTCTCCTTGACAAGCTTTGCGAGCACGCGCTCGAGGTCTTCCATGTCGTTGTGCTCGAACCATCGGACAGTGCTGCGTGAGATCTGAATACCCTTGCGTGTGGCGAAGTTGATAGCCTTGTCGGCTACAATGATGTCTCCTCGCTTGGAGAAAGCAGGAATGACCGAAGAGATGGTGCTGAAAGATTGGGCGTAGACAATGGCGGCGGGAGTGCCTAGATGAGCAGCAATGTCGGCCTCGAGCGTCTGGTGCACGTCCTGAGTGCCGTAGAAACCAGGAGGACCGCAAGGACCAACACCGTAGGCGCGCAGAGTCTTTACGGCAGCTTCCTTGATAGCCTCGGAGTTGATGAAATTGAAGTGGTTGTAGGTAGCAAGGTTGGTCACAGTTCGGCCGTTCGCGAGCTTCGACTTGGGCGCTGAAGGACTGTATTATATCAGCGCAAGGCTCCTTTTAAGTGTGGATATCGTGCGCACCCAACAATGACCGGCCTCTTTTCATTCTCTGCCTCTTCGAAGGCTGTTACTGGGGCCGCTAGGGGCTCGGGGGTCCAGTCTTCGACAAGCTCGTCAATCTCCTGTGTTGTGTTAGCAGGCGATTGACGTAGTGCCCAATTTATTGTGGCTGTAACGCACCTCTTCGGTCAAGGGTATTTGCTTTTGCTTCTTGGTAGAATACGCCGGCGAGACCAGGTAGTAGACGGCGAACAGGAACAAGAACAATTCCATGGCCGAGCGAACCGGATCATCTTGGTAACTGGAGCGGATGTATCGAATGACGATTGACGAGCCGGGGATCCTCTGCACTTGGTCGAATGCTTGATTGACGAGCTCGAGGGCATTGCCCAAGGCATCTTGTTGGTGGTTTGTTGTGTTCATCGCGGGCGCATAATCTCGAGTGTTTGGAAATCGAGATGCGACAAGGTCATGGAAGCCAGGCAGCGTTTCGGCAGACCCCTAATTATCGCCAGCAGCCGGTCCTGCCGCATGACGGCAACTCCTGCCGACCTCTTCGACAATCAATTTAACCCCAGCGCGTGCCCCTGGACTCTTTGATTGACATTATCTTGCACATAAATCTCCTTTGAACGGTATAAAACTGTGCTTCAAGGCGTGATATTATGCTAGCTATGTAGTGGCCCCTTAAACAATCCCTCGCCGAATCATTGAACAGTTTTGGCCGACCGTTCCCTCCGGATGTGAAAAACTTAAAGTACGCGAAATGCACACGAGCGCGTCGAACGCCATTTAAACGCCCATTTGAAACCCCTTGACCGACGCCATCGAGGCGCCCTACCACCCCCTTGAGACTGAGACAAAAGAGAAGAAAAGGAATGAAGAGAAAACATGCGGGTATCGAGGTTGGGTATGTCCCAGTTGTAGGTCGTGAAATCCAAACATCTGTCTAGAAATCGTGTCGTCGTGAAAGGAATGTAAGATGAGAGTAAGCTTATTGGAGAAGGGCTCCAAGCTCTAGGGTGCCGCCGTTCTCGCGGGCAGTCGATTGCTTCGTCACCTCAGGGCTGGAACCTGGTTGCAAAAGGCAGTCGAAATTGAGTTTTCGGTGCGACTCGCGTGCCGACAAAGGACTTTTGCTGGCAGACCACTTGGCTTGAGCAGGACTCGGCGTAACGTTGCAGAAGTCGGCGAAGTTGAAGTTGTTAGAAGGGGTGTTCAGTGCAAATCCAAAGAGACCGTTGCTTCCGCCTGGAGTTTGCATCATCGAGGATGGCAAGGGCGTTGTCTTGGATGGGGGTGTGGATGGCGCGAGGACCCTAGCACTGTTGACACCGTTTGCAGGAGTGGGAGAGGGGTACAAGAGAATAAGACTATGAGCTTCATCGCCGTCCTTGGGAGTGCGTGAGAAACGATGTTGAGGGGGTGGCGTCTTGGGTGGTGATGAGTGGATGTTATAGAGGTCGCTACCGACATTGAACGAGTGCACGGGAAGGTCGGTATCGTCATCCTCGGACAGTTCGGGGGAAGGAGCATCGTCAATGAGGCTAGAGCCTTCGGAGATAAAAGACAGCTTTGGGACATGGAGGGTCGAAGGGAATATGGCAGTTCGGTTGTGGTAGGCGGGGGATGACTCGGGGAGCCTGTGTGATCTCTTCCATGACTGGACGGCTAGGGCGCTTCGAGTCTTGCGACCAGACTGACTGCTGGATGCAGGGTACTGGTGGACATCGGCGAACCTCGGACGTTTGCTGCTGTGGGTGCTCCCCTGGAGACTGCTATGAGAGCTTCCGAGCCGAGGCATGTCGTCCGAGAAGATAGGGGCAGTCAAGGGCGATGAGGCCATGCCGCCGACCGAGTGAAATCGGCTGGAGACGCTGGATGAAGTGTCCGAGTAGCTGTCGTTGATGCTCGAGGCAGGTCGTTTACGTTTGAGTTGTTGGTCGATGTGCGGCTCGATGGTATCGATGCTAAGGTTCTCCCAGCCATGCTTGATCTTGACATTGGCCAGTGCCAACCTATCTTGCAATGCTCTGGTCATCTATGGTAGGTAAGTGTTAGTGACGTAGATAAACAAGCCCATCAACATTGGAGCTTGAGCATACCTTGGACACTTCTAGCCGGCGCATCACTCTATTGGCGACATCGTTGCCGGCAGCGTCGGCTTCGGCCATGGCGCTCGAGGTTCTGATGTGTTTGTAGAGAAGACGGGTTGATGTGTAGTGAGGTGCCTGGGTATAAGGAGAAAATCCGACAGTTTGGTCAAAGGAGAAAAGAGTGGTCAAAGAGCAATTATGCAAGAGGTTCAAGCATAGGAATGCATGTTGCTGTGGCAGTTAAGCGCTGTTTGCAAAACTGTGGGACGGGGAGCCGAGGGGGCATCTGAACTTCACATCTCGATTGCTTTGGGTCAAACGCACCAAGTATCGGCCGCCGTTGGCTTTGTTTCGTCAAGACTCCGCGAAGACTCCAAGTTTCGTACTTCTTTATTCGTGATACCTAAATACTGATAATGCCGCTCATCAACAATTAACAGCACTCTCGACTTTCGGCTTTTCCTGATCAATCTCCACTGCGGATGTCCTTGCTTCTCTTAATAGACAGGTGCCTAGATCCGTCTCCTGAATAATGGCTTTTATCAGATGAAGCAATCTCAACATCCAACTCCAAGGAGGAAAAGAGAGTGGATTTTGACAAGATGGATCCCTTCCTGGCCCGCTCTGCCTTGGAAGAGGAGCTCATGAAGCGTGTGGAGAAGGTTGTGAATTGGCATTCGACTCGTTAAATCCGACTCTCCTTAGCTCACGAGCTTCGTGACGATCGGCCGAGATATGAATAGAACCAACACTCGGTCTTTCGTATGTCGCTGAGAGCAGCAGCTCCTTGTATTCTGTGCTGTCGTTGCTGAGCATGTTGTCACGCAGAGACATGGCAGTCATTGGCTGAGCATCAGACCAAAAAGCGGCCAATGGAAGATGACAGTTTCCGCCGCTGGCCTCCGATTGACGAGAGAAGCATAAATTCGTGGCGCACCTAGTTTCGGATTAGTGGCCGAGGGCCATGCAAGCCTCTGGGCACGGGCGCCAACCACCTTCGATAGTGATGCAATGCGGGTTGAGGAACATTTGTCGCAAGCAGGCTCAACGGAGAAGGAAGATTCAAGCATTCAAGGCTCCATGTTGCTGGCGGTACTCGTATTATTATCTGCCGGCCGACCTTGTTCCTCACCGTGTCCACGCACGCTCTGCATGTCCTACTGTCCGACCTGATCTCTTCACGACGAGCAAACATCAGCGCCCCGACTGCCTTTGCGTAAGAATTGCTTGGCTGTTCTTGAAACGCGTAACTCTGGACCAGGGCCCGAACAGTATTGCGGCAGAGTGCAGCTCCTTCAGCAGCCAGCCGCTGTGTCGCGCATATCCGTACCACTGCCTGTCGCATAGTCCTTCGCTGTGATATCCCTCTGTTTGCTGCTGCCAACGAGACGTCTTCGCAAGCAGCCCATACAAGTCTCGATTACGGCGTCGCACCGACCAGCTACGCTAAACGACGACCACAACTATGCCTTCCTTCCTCAGAGAATTTCGCCGGAGATCAAAGGCTAGCACCAGGACCGACAAGACAAGCTCCGGAAACGATGGACAGTCTCATTCTAGCAGCAATGATTCACGTTCGCAAGATGGCACCACGGCCGAGCCCGTTCCTGACATGCCCCGAAACAAGTCGTCCTCAACACTGAACTCGATATTTGGTGGAAAGTCTCCGCCGATGCCTGCTGGCTCTCCGCCCCTTCCATCCGTTCCCTCAATCTCGGGCTCCCACACAAATCTTGCCGGCATGAACGGCAGCAAGACTCCTCCCTTAGGCTCTAGACCAGGACCTTCGAACAACAACAGCAGCCGTTATAGCATTGCTGTGAGTAGCAACATCTCTCCGCCTTGAGTAGACAGTACTGATAAGAGTCTAGGGTTCCGTCAATGGCTCACCGAAGCCGTCTCCATACGCATCCCCACTCGCACCCCGCGTCATCTCTGCATCTGAGGGCTCATGGGTCCACCAGAAAGTCCTTCTAATCTACGGCCAGGTCGGCGATCCTAACCAGCCGCTGGACGGCGACATTACCGTCTGCTCGCATCAAGACTGCTTCCCTCCCATGACTTGGCCAGTCAGTGACTCTCACTTCAAGGCTCTCGTATACCTACAGCCAGGTCCCAACCGACTCCGCCTAGACTTCATTCCTCGCCAGCGTAGACCCTCGCAGGGTCAAATGAACGGCCAGCCCGCTCATTCGTCACACTTCCAGATCAACTATCTCCCCATGAACTCGTCACCACCTCTGCATCTGGCCATCCTGATAGCAAAAGACTCTCCTCGCACATTCGATGCTGTCCCGGATCGTGTCAAATCAGAGGGCAATGGCCTAGAAACTGCTGTGAGAAAATTTCGCATGGCTGCCTATCTCTGGCAAGCTTTCACAGGAGAGCAAATGAATCGTCACGGCTTTGGACGCCGCTGTTTCCGATTTGAGGAAGAGTGGCAACCAGGCACCCTGACGGGTCGTGATCTCACCACTGGTCAAATGCGCAACGAGGCCAAGATTCATATCATCACACTGGACAAGACCGTTGCTGAAATCCAGGACCTTAATTTAGCCCAACAATACGAACCCGCCAAACAAAAGGGTGATCTGTTCGCTATTGCTATGGATGCTGTCAAGAACCACTTCAAGCCTCGACCGGGTCAAAAAGAGTACGTGTCTTGCATGTACCTGGACACACACTGGGATTCAAAGGTTGGCACTGTCAGGGGTCACGCTGCTCTGGGAGGCGGTGACGAGCAAGTCAAGCTGGCCATCTTCGGTTCTCATTCTCTCCAATCATATCCAGCTCATCTCGAAGAGGTCGTGCCCGCATTCACCGACTGCACAAAGACAGACACCAACTATGTTGCCAACGACTGCAACGAAAGCGGAAGCAACTGGGAAGCTGCCAATATCGGAATCGGGGCTCACATGCACGAAACAGGCCATCTGTTCGGCTGCCCTCATCAAGAATCAGGAGTCATGCTCCGTGATTACGTCCGTTTGAACCGTACTTTCACCACTAGAGAACCCTATTCAACTCGCACAAAGTCACAAGGCATGCGTCTTTGTCTTCAACAAGACGAGTGTGCATGGCACCGCCTGGACGCTTTGCGGTTCAGACTGCACCCTTGTTTTGCTCTGCCTACTGACATGAGCGTTCCTCCAGAGGATAGCATCCAAGTCTGGGGTGTCGACAAAGGAGCAGCCTTGGTTACCGCGAGCACCGGTATTGCCTTCATCGAAATCTACACCGAGGGCGACGAGCTTTGTCGTCACTGGATCGAGTATCTGGACCCTACCAGTGGCTCCTCCACAGGTGCACCTCGGCAAATCACGTTAACAGAGGCCGACTTGCGAACCAGAGTTGGGGAGGCCAACAAGAACAAGAAGCTGAAAATTAAGATCTTTTCTCTCGGTCAAGGCGAGCATGAGGTTGCGGATTTCGCTCAGCATGTAAGCAAGGACGCCAAGCTGAAGCTCCCTGACGGTAGAATGGGCTTCCGAGGTTCCAAGGTTGGCTTCTCGCAAATGGACGGAACCAAACCTCAGGAAGTACTTCTACGTTCATCACACGAGAAGCGTAAACTTTTGATCGCGATCAGAGTTTACCACGGATTTGCTTTGGACGGCATCGAGTTTGTGTACGAGGACGGTGAGAACCAACTCTTCGGAAAGAGAGGTGGTAAAGAAGGTGGCGATGAGTTCCCCATCAACGCTCGGTTTGGTGAAACGCTTCTGGGATTCAATCTGAGAGCCGGTCTCTGGATTGACGGTATCCAGATTTTGACCAGCGGCGGTCGTCGCAGCGATTGGTATGGCAACAAAGACGGTGGTAGCGGGTAAGTGATTGCGTCTGCACAAAAAGTTTGAATCTATGCTAATGACGTCTCAGGTGCAACTTGATCCCTCCCAGAGGCTATAGCATCGCGGGTGTTTATGGCACCTGTGGGCAGTGGCTTGATGGTTTTGGTCTCATTATCACACGCTGATCACCAGCGATCACCATTCGCCATCACAAACATCCTTTGCAATAATTCCTAAACCATAGCCACTTCAACGGCCGTTCATTTCGAAAGCACCTACGTACCAGCCAGCGCGTCATTCCTCATTGTGCGCCATCCTCGCGCGTTCATCAACAGCATCTCTTGCATGCATCGATCACCAACATCCCTATCTGGTTGGACCGTCGTTTACTCTTGCATCTACTTTGTTCATTGTACATAGACCATTTGCGTTTCGCAAGGGGCATCCGGAATGTTCTCGTTTTACCACAGAGCATGTCTTGATAGAGCATCTCCACCTGTCGTTCTCACGCCGACTGCTTATTGCTTGCATACATGGGCGAGGGAACATGTCTGGCGTTTTCCTACACGTTCATCTCTCTTTTTGTTTTCCTAGGATTTTTTTCATCTCCAGGGAGCGTTTTCTCTTCGCGGAATAAAGATGGTCAACCTGATACAGATGTGGCTTTCTGTTTTCTTTGTAGCATGGGTGATGAAGCAAAACTAACAGTATTATTAATAACTACTTTTACTCTGATCTCTCTTGTCACTGAAATGCCTTTCGAGATGCGAACTTCGGCACAAGTGTAGTGAAGCAAGGCGCAAGGAATTGTTCTCTTATTCCCGGAGTCCACCATCACCACCCCGCATCCTTCTGTTGTTTCTGCCGATCTATACCTGGTTGCGGCTGAGTCAATGGTCACGCTTTCCTTCCTTCTGGACTCGAAAACGTGCCAAGCTGGGGTGTGAATCCTTCAACATCGCACTTGCTCAGGATTGGTCCAAGATGGCATTGAAAAGAGGCTGATGGCATGGGCAGGTGATGCTTGTTGCCATTATGTAGGAATGTATCTTTCCAACCTACCTCCTGATCTATAAGTAAAGCAAGTACTGTAACCAACATCAATTACAAACTTCTCTCTATACATAATTGTCATCCACACACACACACATCATACCCATCGAACTTTGTCACGAATATCCCAACAAGTAGCAACAATGCACAATCGACTATTTTTCCTTCTATCTACATTATCTCTCTCCTCTGCATCAGCAGCGAATCTGAACTATCCCAGCTATGGCATAGGAACTTGGAATACTTCTTACGCCATATTCGCAAACTCCCACCCGAACGCTACGAAATCCGTTCCCTTCAACATCGGCGCTCAAAACTACACTCTCCAAGTTAATGTCGCCGAACTCGAACCCACCGACCCAGACACCAATGGAACAACGAATCCAAGTGTGGCAGCTTCATTCTACAATCTACTCTGGAGTGGCACCTCGACATTAAACGAAACTCTGCAGAATACATGGGGGTTGGAAAAGAATGACCTATGTCTTGTACTTCCCTTGGGGTTATTCACCAGCAAAGCCACCAATGGGTATAAAGAAACAGATCAAGGAGATTGCAGTAATGCGTTGGGGAGCAAATGTATGAAAGATTTGGCTGGGATCAAGAGTCAAATTTTGGCTGAGGGATGTACGGGAAGATGGATGCCTGAGAGTTGTGCGAGTGGGTTTGGGGATGGAGGGGTGGGGAGTGGAGGTGAGTTCTGCCTGTTTCTCTTTGCATTGTCCATTGGACTGGTGCTAACATGGAGGCTGTACGCAGGTGTTAATTACGCTTCAGTGGATAACAGTACTTCTGATTCTCTGGATCAGAAGTCTCCTCTTGAGATTGCGTATTATCGATCTGGCATCCATGAAAAAGGAGACATGACATCCTATGACCGCGAGATCGAGCGTCTTCACGTCGTCTTCCTCTCTGGCACTGGATGGGGAGTAACTCCAGTATGCACTCGTGTCAACACCACTCGGGTCAAGAAGAACAATGATGCGGTGTTCAGCGCGGCACCAGAGAGCTCGAGAAGAAGCTTGTATCTTTCAGCGGCGTTGGCTTTGGTTGTTACTGCATTCATGCTCTGAGATACATATTGACTTGTCTGACATGATAGGTATGGATGGACATGGCAAGAAGAGAGCATGACTTCAACACTAATACAGGGGCTGGATTTGAATGCCATACAGCATCCCAGTAGCACGATAGCATCGATCATGTACACATCAAGATGCAAGATATCTTTTGGAAGCAGCGAGATGTCCAGTGAGAGTACGCAATCTCCGGCTCTCTGTGAACAAACACCCTGATCTCAAAAGCTTCTTGTCTTTTGACAAGGGTAAACCTAGCAATGCTTCATAGCGGAGAGCTGACACAGGGGTTGAACCAGGGGCTAGATTGCCAAAAGATCACACGATATCCCAGAGGCATAAGAGGGTTGGTTATACGTACATCAAAATGCAAGATATGTGACCCCGCAACTCCTGCAACATTGCCATCGCTTCCGACAAGCGGTGGTGGCCGGGTGGTAGCGAGTGTTTGTCATTAGGAGGTCTCGCTGCACTGTAGGTCATCGGTTCGATCCTCCTCGACGACAATGCCAGAGTCTTGACACTCCAATCTTTAGAAACGAAACTGGTTCGCTAGTTGCTTTCCACCTCCGCAAGGGGGCGTTTGTTTTGCTCGTGGCGTGCGCACTTTTTGGCTTTGTTTTTGGTAATGCTTCTGCTATTCCTCTGCATCCGGCACTTCTTTTTGCAGCGTGTTGGGTGGCTCTTGATCAGACTTCGCTTTTCTTTATTAAGAATTTGGCGATGGGTCCAGTGAGAGTTTGGTAACATGTGTGGAAACGTTCTGTTCTTCCCTTCACGTTGACGACTTTGTCGGGTGAGAGGCCGGTATACAGCTTGCGAAGACTGGGACAATTGTCCAATATCTCATCGAGACCCACGTTACTCTCGGTGACGCTATATTATTTGCCGTTGTCGGCTTTCCAACAGCGAATACCAGGAAGTAGTCATCGATCTCAAGATTGACCGACTCGAACTGATATCGATTTTCTTGAGTCGAGAGAAACGCAACTTGTGGAGCAGGTGGTGATACCCTAGTCGCAACTCCACTCCATCTTCCAATATCATCTAGCACGTACTTTGGTATCAGAGCAAGTGCTCTCACGGCTTTCCCACACCTTCACCATGTAATGGTGAGGCTTTCATCGTTCTGAGTCCTTCGCACGGGATGTATTGAGCCAAGATGTCTTGCTCCGTCGGTTGATATGGTGCGCCATAAGAGATTGAGACCTTCTGCCGCCCGTTATGTTGACTCGACTGGCACAGAAAAGAGCTTTGCGATCAAGCTCAAGATACTTCAATACCTCGTGCAAGATTTCTGGGAGCTCAAGCACGTGGCTCACTGGCTCGCTCATGATGGAAGCTTCGATGATTCAGGAGGCTGAAGCCGAGAGCATTGAGCTTATGAGTACGAGACTATGGCGTTTTCCAATCACGCATTGTTTCCCCGAAGCTGAGCGTGCTGCTGCGGGGATGTGAACATGGTTGAAAGAACCAGGAGTCGAGATACTCGAATGGTCTCACGGTGGTTGTGAGTGCGGAGAAGTCGCGATCACCTCCGTCCGAAGCGTCATCCGGCATCACTTCAACGCAACTTTCATTCTCGCAATCCAAACAATCATTGTTGCAGGCATTCAACTTTACAACTTTCCATCTTCACAACACTATATCCAACTCGCGCGTAACTTCAAATCGACTTTTCTCTACAGCCCCTGCAGCTTAGTCATTTCCTCGCGACCATCTCACAACCACAATCATGTCCTCAAACGCAACACCAACAACAACGACCGCACCAACCATACCAACAACAACACCCACAACAACAACACAACCACCCCTCCCATCCGCCCAAACCTTCGACATCCTCCCACCCCTCCACGCCCTCCTCTCCCGCCTAGAACCCTCCTTGAACGTCTACACCCCCGACACCTCCACCGCCCTGCCTCCAGGAAACTCCACCCACGCACCCGTAACTTCCGCTTCTGCTCTACCAAACTCCACACCACAACAGCTGGAATACAAGGACGCTGCTGTAGCGGCGCAGTTTCTGAAAAGCAGGATCAGAAAAGCGTTGGCCGAGTTGGGTGGATTGGCAGATATGCAGAGGGGTGTTGAGGAGCAGGAAGAGGAAATCAAGGGATTGGAAGGCAAGATTGAGAGACAGAAGGAGGTTTTGGAGAAGCTTGCAAAGCTGGCTGGGGAGGGTCAGGGTGAGGTCAAGATGGGTGGTTGAAAAGGCATGATCCATCGTTTGCGACAATGAGGTTGTGAATGAACATCATGCGACGTTGGCAATCGAGATTGTTGGCAAGCACGAATATGCGCTGCAGCAACATCCGCACAACGCGATCGCTGTCGTAAGCATCACACCCGACCTCTGCCACCATCTATCGAGCCTTTGGTCAAACGACGAAGCTCTACGCGACAGATCATATCCCGGGTCAAGCCAACATTCGAGAAGACTGAAGAGTCGTAACAGATTCTTTTGCGAGCTTGACTATCCATCATTCGGTATCACCATGAAGACTACATTCATAAAAGTGTATTGCTCAAGGCAAGCTCAAAGGAAAAAGGCGTTTCACACAAAGCACAAGACCAGGAAAGGCAAAGAGGATAAAGGAGTAAGAGAGAAGTAGTTAAAATTCAAAAACGCTAATGTCTATTTTCATCATCAAAGGGAAAAGGCCGTTAAGCAAGCCCAATTAAGTTAATCGTTAATAATATTCACAAGAGAAGACCATTTTTTGTCCGTGGCAGAGACCCTCTAGCCCTGTACCTTGGCGTTTCTGCGCTCGGCTGCCGAAGCAGTGAGCTTGAGTGCCTCGGGAGCATCCTCCTTGGGCATGTACATCTCGACGAACTGAAGGTAAGGAGCGGCGTTGAAGTTGTCGTCGGCCATGAGTGTGTCGAGCTCTTCGCGAGTCTTGATGGTGTAGGTCTTGTACTCGCCCTCCTTTGCGCCGAAAGCGGGAACCAAGTCCTTGTACTTCCACTCCTGAACGTCGTTGTACTCGGCGTTCATACCGTGGATCATACGCTCGATGGTGTAGCCGTCGTTCTGGATAAGGAAGATGATGGGCTTCAGCTTGCGGCGGATCATGGTCGAGACTTCCTGAGCGGTCAATTGGAATGAACCATCACCTGTGAGCAGAATGGTGCGGTGCTTCTCGCCCTTCTCCTCCTCGAGCTCTTTGGCTGCCAGAGAGGCACCCTGGGCGGAACCGGTAGCGTAACCAATTGAGCCCCACAAGACCTGAGAGATGAGCTGGACATGGGCAGGGAAACGAGTCTCCCAGATACCAAAGTTGGCAGTACCGGTCTCAGTGAGGACAATGTCGTGTTCGCGCAACCATTGGCCGAGACGAGGCCAGAAGTACTTTTGTGTGATGACTTGAGTGCTCTCCTGGCTGTTTGTGCGGTTGGTAGGCTTAGGGCCGGCCTCGATATTAAGCTTGCCCATCTTGTCGACGACCTTGCGAAGGACACCGTTCATGCGGACACCAGGGTATTGTGAGTAGCGGACCTGGATGTAGTTGGAGTGGAAGTCAATGGTGGTCAATTGACTCTGGCGGAATGTGAAGCCTGCAGTGTTGAAGTCGGACTTGATGGCACCGATGCTGAGAACAAGATCGGAGCTTTCGACGCGGTCGCGAACACCCTCGTTGGAACCGTCACCAGCGTAGACACCACCATAGTTGGGGAGAGTCTCATCAACACAGCCCTTGCCGAGAGGAGCGACGAATGTGGGAAGGCCAGACTTGACAACCAGGTCGTGAGTCTCCTTCTGTGCGCGGTGACGAATGGCACAACCGTCAACCAGAATGACAGGGTTCTTGGCTGCGTGCAGGTACTTCAGGACAACGTCAACGACGTAGTCTTCTTGCTCCTCAGGGTTGGCAGGGTATGAGAGGTCAATGGGCTGAGCGAGTCTCTCGCCCTCGATCATGTCCTCGACGATGTCGCAAGGTAGACCAATGTAGACGGGGCGGGACTGAATGTAACATTCGCGGATGACATGGTCGATCTCGGCGGCAGCAGTGTTGGGGTCCTTGAGGTTGGCGACGGCGCAAGAGACAGGGCGGAACATATCGACGAAGACATCGTAGTTGCCGTTGCCGAGAGTGTGGTGGAGCAGGAGTCCGTCTTTTTGTGCGCCTGTTGAGGGCATACCGACGATGTGAACGATGGGGACATACTCGGAGTAGGCACCGGCGATAGCGTTGATGGCAGAGAGCTCACCGACACCGAAAGTGGTGACAAGGGCGGACAGGCCTTGGGCAAAGTCAGCTTGTGCAATGAGAGAGAAGTTCAACGATCTTACCCTTGATTCTGGCGTAACCATCAGCGGCGTAACCAGCGTTGAGCTCGTTGCAGTTGCCGACCCATTTCAAGCCAGCCTTCTCCAGGTAGTCGAGGGCGACGAGGTTGTAGTCACCAGGAAGACCGTGGACAGAGCTAACGCCGCATTGCTTCAGGCGAGCAAACAGGTACTCGGTGATAGTGATGGGCTTCTTGAGCGAATTGGTGCGGATATCTTGAGAAGCCATGGTGGGGGAGATGTGATTGATTCGGAAGTGGATGGGAAGGAAAGAAGAGGCTTTGTAGCCGGGGGTGAGATTGGGTTATATGTGTTTCGTTTGTTGGATCCGAAGAAAACAGTGAACCTACAACCGCTGAACAACACCCTAGCTTGAGCTCTCCCAATGACGCTGCAGCGCCGATTCGCGGTCGGTAGGTCCGATAAAACATCACCCCATAATCCATTAATCACCTCGCCATCATCCCTGCGGCCCTACTCGAAAGTGCGACCGGTTCCGTAAACCACAGCATGCCTATTCATCCATGCAGATTATAGACCTTGTGAGAGGCGAAAACGCGCTTGCAATTGCATTCCACATCGCATTTCGTGAAGCATCTCGAAGGGAAAAAGTTGGACCTTCGATGACATCGTCTTTGGCTGTTTGGATCAGCTGAAGCCGAGGACTCCCGCCGCTCCCGAGAAAAGCTTAGTGTCGGCTGCTCCCGCGTCTATAAACGTCCTTCCCTGATCCTCTGGCCACCACGCGTTCGTTGGACACGCTGTCGACACCACAGCGATGGGTGTGGTTTCGGATCGAAACGTATCATGCATTTCGTCTGACTTGCATGTCTATTTGTTGGTCTCAACAGTAGTGGCGTGTATTCTGTGTCTCGTATGACAGATGTTGACCACAACAGCTTAACTCATCTCAGGACATGCTCCAAGATTCCCGATGTTTTGCTCGGATCAACTACACCTCGTCTTTGCTGAGGATGGGAATGGCGATTCGCCTTCTCCGATCTTTACCGAACACTGGGCCAGATGTTTGGTCGCCTCACGTTCGCCTCAAGACGCAAGACCACCGAATAGCTGCCGACATCAGCTGAACCCATCTTTCATCTGCTATCCGTGCTGTAGGACATCGCCGAAATACATGCTTCGACGACAATTCTCAGGAACCATACTTCCTAAAGTTGCCCTGAGCTTGTGCTTCGACCATGTCTCGCATCGTAATCTCTACCTATCGACAGCTCTAGGTATCCTTACATCGAGGTTACACGCAGGATAAGACCACTTCTTCATAACACCGAGATTACAACTTGCTGTCCATCCAACCATTCCTAACATCAAGGTAACAAAGCAACCTAATTCTGGTATAACTGAGTGCTACCAGACAAGAGCATAGACATCCGGCATCGGCGGGAAGATCCGAATCTTGATAATCATTCGACATCTCTTGATCACAATCGAACGATGTTTCTTAAAGACTCATCTCGATCACAACTGATCATCTCATCAACATACATTCCTCAATCCTGTCAATCGTAGTCAAAAGGTAGGAAGAAGTCGAGCAAGAACGGCGGAAATTCTTCGAAAATCCTACACACCAAAGTCGTTTTCGCTACTCGTGACACCCTGGCACTTTTTATCATTTTATATTTCTAATTTTTAATGCACCTTGGATCCGTCTGATTCCTTCAGATGCATGATAAATCTTGTGTTTTATCTCTGTGATGTGATATCTATGCGATATCTACCATATTCGTGCCTCTTGTCGTCCTTTGAAGAGTGGTGATTTGCACACCGAGAATAACACTCATACACACGTGCTGTCTTACCGCCAGCGACATAAAAACCATCGTACATATTGACAAGCTGTCAATGACCCCACCTCAACAAGCCGAGACGCAGATTCTAGTGTCTACCCTCTCAACTCATGTCATCGTTTGTCTCCTAACAATAACACAACAATCACAAGTAGACACAAGCGCAGACGAGTCGATATTGAAAACCAAGAAAACCACAATCGCGTTTTCCGCTTCTCAAAAAGTCGTATTAAACAAGAAAAGAAACAAGAAAGGACATTTCTATAAAAGAGGAGCAGAGTAAGCTTCTAAAGCACGCCCAGATTGCTAACCTCGCCACTTTCCTCACGCGGCTGACCGGCGACTGAGTAACTGGCACGCCATCGCATACGTACTGCATTGCCCTTGCCTTGTGTGACACCTTGCAGACGGATAGCTTGCTTAATGCCATCGACTTGCATTGGCGACAAGTTGCGACCGGATTGTGGTTGCAGTTGCAAGGAGAAAGCCTGGAATGATTTAGTAATTGGAAATTGATAGAAGGGGGTGTGAGATGGGCATACCTTTGTTACTGCGAGTTGGAGGGTGAAATCGCTGATGGGTTGGGGGGTTTTGTTTGATATTCTGGCGTCGATGGCTAAGTAGTCGGTTGCACCTGCTGGCCTTGAGACGTGGAAGACAGCCTTAACACTCGAGTCGATGACAGTAACGGCGTTACTTTGAGGCTGCTGGGGCTGAGAGGGGAGAGCAGAAGAGAAAGTCCACTCATCGTCACCGCCCAACAGTGATGCAGCAGATTGGGGGACTGCGGGCGATGCTGTGGACTTGACGGATTGCTGGAACTGGAAGGGTGATGCGGTGCGCGAGTTACCAGCAAGAGCGGCGAATGGATCGGCCGATCGTTGTTGCTGCTGGGGTTGGTTGAAGGCGTTTGATGTAGGGGCGGGAGAGGAAATCATGCCGAATGGGTCGTAGTTTGCTTTTGCTGCCTGGGGTTGGGCAGGGGGAGGA
>JGI24891J29808_1000456_pt1 | contig 23813 bp, 24 predicted proteins | sample FreactcultuFSWF8_FD_29808 | JGI IMG/M metagenome (IMG submission 29808) | reverse complement strand
GAGACCGAGTCACTGGTCGCACTCGTACTTGAGGAGATTGATCGCAGAAGCCCTGCCAAATCGAAGGTAGTTGATTTGGGATCAGGCTCTGGTTGCATAGCTATCTCGATCGCTTCTGAACGAGCTGGCACTGATGTAACTGCGGTTGAGATCTTGCCCGATGCGAGTGAGTGGCTAGCAAGGAATGTTGCCTCACTTGCACCCAGGGTTCGGATTGTTCCAGCAAGCATTGTAGATGCTTGCCCAGGTGAAAAATTCGAGATCGTGGTTGCCAATCCTCCCTACATTCCGACGGGAGAAAATCTGCCGGTTGAGGTTCGCAAGGAGCCATCTAGTGCGCTCTTTGGCGGAGACTCTGCAGGGATGGCCATCCCGCTCCAATTTATTGCGGCGGCGGAGCGGCTATTAACGCCTGGTGGATTCTTGGCGCTCGAACATCACGAAACCCAAACAGGAGCCATATCAAAGGCCCTCGCCGAGAATTTCATTGAGATCAATGGNGTTAAGGATCTAACAGGTCGCCCCCGTTTTACAACGGCTCGCAAGCGCTAGCGGGCGGTGACGTACGTTGGTCGTTGACCGACTCTCTGAAAGACGCATTGCAGAAGTTGTAAATGACCGGCGCGGAACCCCGCGGCCGAGGAGAGCAAGTAGTAATTCCACATCCGCTTAAATCGCTCGTCGTATTGCGGAATCTCACCCCACTTTGCCGAGATATTGCGATGCCATTCCAACAGAGTTCGGTCATAGTAAGGACCAAAGTTATGGACATCTTCGATGACAAAGACATTTTCAACAGCGCCAGCAATCTGTGCCAGTGAAGGAAGTACTCCACCAGGGAAGATATAGCGATCAAAGAATGGGTCGGTGACTAGTTTGGAGACGTTCGATGAGATGGTGTGATGCAGCATGCGCCCATTAGGTGCCAAGAGTTCATTGCATTTGCCGAAGAAGGTCTTGTAATTCTTCGGACCAACGTGCTCCATCATTCCAATTGAAACGATGCGATCGAATTGACCTTGCAAATCCCGGTAATCCTGTTGGATAAATTTGATACCGAGTCCTTCTGATTTCTCTCGCGCCAAATTGATTTGATTATCGGCAGGTGAGATTCCGGTCGCCTCAACTCCATAGTTCTTCACCGCATAGCGCAGGAAGCCACCCCACCCGCTACCTATGTCGAGCAGGCGCATTCCAGGCTGAAGCTCTAACTTGCGGCAGATGAGATCGAATTTTGCTAGTTGGGCTTCCCCCAAGGTCTGGGCATTGGCCCAGTAGGCGCAGGAGTAGACCATCTCCTCATCTAGCATCCTGGAGTAGAGGTCATTTCCAATGTTGTAGTGGTGCTTAGCATTTTCGGCCGCACGCCTCTTGGTTTGATTGTTCATGATGTATGACTTGGCAACGTGCATCGCCAAGGCGGGACTTGGCTTGAGCAAGGCAAGTACATTGATTGATAGCAACTTGGTGAGCATGACGTCGAGGGCGTCGCAGTCCCACCAGCCATCCATGTAGCTTTCCGCGAAACCTAGCTGTTTCTGGGAGATAACTCGATCCCAGACCTTCTCATTGTGAACCTGGATACTCCAAGGTTCCGATCCATTAATCGGGATTCCTGCCTCTGAGAGGATTTTGGTGGCCACATCCTTGCTCGACATGCGAATAGTTTGCTACAAAGTAGTTGAGCCTTCAAGGATTGAATCAACCAGGTAGCGTTTGTCCATGCTCGGGGGAATCGATAACGGACTCTTTTTCAAAAGCTTTGCGGGATTTGCCGTAGTAGCTTTTCTGGCGTTAATCCTGCGCTGGGCTTTTAGTAATGGAAAATCTCTCGTTGAAAGACCTGGGCGTCGCGGGAAGGCCGATGAGTATGGTCTCTTCGTTTCGGTGGCGGCCCCCAAGAATTTTATTGAGGGGGAGATGCTCCGCCAGAAACTCCTTGAAGCGGGAATCAAGGCCAACTTAACTCAAACACTTGAAGGTCCACGCGTTATGGTCTTCGCTAAAGATGCAAATATCGCTCGAGCCGTTCTGGCTTCGTGATTGAATGGCGTAATGTCAAAGGCGCCGAGCACTAAGTGGTTGCCTGGATTTATCGCCCTTGGAATAACGTGGGGTGCCTCATTCCTCTTTATTAAGTGGGGGCTGTTAACCCTTAACTCAATCGGTGTGGCATTTATGCGCGGAGCAATCGGCGGAGCCACACTTCTTATTTACTGTCTTGCCAGTAAAACTCGGTTGCCACACAAAGTGCGCGATCTCGGGCACATTGCGGTCGTGGCCTTACTCCTCAACGCCATTCCGGGCTATCTCTTTGCATTAGGTGAGACACATGTCTCCAGCGTCATGGCGGGATTGCTTAATGCAACCACTCCACTTATGACGGTCTTGGTAATCACCGTTGGATTTCGGGAGCAGAAGATTGATGCCAATCAAGCCATTGGAGTAGTCGTTGGTTTTCTTGGAATCATTCTGGTCACCGGTGCCTTCTCTGGCTTGAGTTCCAATTCTTGGCGAGGGGTTATCGAACTGCTCTGTGCCACGCTCTGTTACGGCATCTCTTTTCCGTATTCGCGTCGCTACGTGAATGTGTTGGAATATTCACCTCGTGCACTTGCCGCAACACAGGTGACAACAAGTGCAATCATTCTTGCCCCATTTGCTCTCATTCATGGGATTACCCATGCTGGGTGGAGCACCAAGTCGATCTGGGGGATTTTGATATTAGGCGCATTTGGTACTGGCTTTGCTTACATCTGGAATTTCCGCAATGTGCGTCTGGCGGGTAGCTTGATCGCCAGCACCGTTACATACATAACTCCAGTGGTCGCAACCTTGCTCGGAATCTGGCTCCTCAAGGAGAGTTTCAAGGCGACTCAAGTTGTCGGTGGTCTGCTGGTGCTCTTATCGGGAGCGCTAGTACAGAAGCGGATTACGCTGATACGGAGTTCTTAAAACTCTCCATACAACTAGGGGCGCAGAAGTAGTAAGTCGTTCCTTCGTGAACAAAAGTGGCCGCAGCAGTAGATTTTTCAACCTGCATGCCGCAGATAGGATCTTTGGCATAGGGACTCTCCTCGGTTTTAGATCTCGTGAGATAGAGCCAGGCGATTATGGTTGTAAGAATCAGTGCGAACAAGTTGAGCCAGCTAGTGAGGTTATCTCCGATACGTGAGGCATGTGGAACAAGCGTGCGTTTAGTTGGGAGAATGTTTAAATCGCTGAAGAGCTTCTCCGTTAAGAAACCCGAAAAACTCATGGTGAACCAGAAAATTGCGACCAACTTAACTGTCAATTGTTTTCCATAAAATTTCCGGTAGATCACGACTAAGGGAAGTGCAACCAGATCCGCAAAAATGAAGGAGATGGTGCCACCGAAGGAGATCCCTGAGTTCCAGAGCGCTGCACCAAGTGGAACATTACCCACGGAACAGACGAAACTAATGAATGCGATAAATGGTCCCAGAACCACATTCTCAATTGCGGATAGGGTGCCGTGGCCCGACAAAAAGAGATGATGCCACCATGAAATGGGTATCAAGGTATCTGCTAAGCCGGCAACTAGAAATCCGATAAGAAGTTCAAAGCGAACCATCGTTAGGTCTCCAACAGTAAATCCAGCTGCATCGCGCCAGGTTGATTTCATCTGCGCGGATGAGTCATCTGCCATCCGTAGCATCCGGGGTCGACGGGCAATATTGAGGTGCGGGAGGATTGCGGTAAGTAGCGCAATCATCATGAACCCACCGATAAATTCAGCGAGAGCAAATTGCCAACCCAATAGCGTCCACATCACTAAGCCGAGTTCGAAGACCAAATTAGTACTTGCAAACATAAAGACGATGGCGGTTGTGAAATCCGCCCCTTTATCAATCAGACTCTTGGCAATCGCACTCGCTGCGTACGAGCAACTAGAACTTACTGCGCCGAGAAATGAGGCCCTGGCAATGGTCTTCGGCTTGTGATTACCAAGCGTTGCTAGCGCTTTCTCTCGCGAGGTAAAGGCCTGAATCGCACCCGAAATAGTGAAACCGAGTACTAGGGCCCAGAAGGTGTCGAAGAACATCCACCAACTATCTTGCAGGCCCGCGCATATCTTCCCCACAGTTTAAGTATTCCACCAATAAATATAAGTGCTAGCCACCGGAATCTGGAGCTCTTTCACAGTACCGAGTCGTATGATGCGAAATGTGTCTTCCGCGATTCAGTGTCGCCGCCTCAATGTGAAGCGAGGCAGCAATCACATCTTGCACGATCTAGATCTAGATATCCCTCAGGGAGTGATCATGGGTCTACTCGGTCCCAGCGGAAGCGGTAAGACGACGCTTATGCGATCGATTGTTGGGCTACAGAAAATAGAGAGCGGCGAGATTTCGGTTCTCGGTCGCCCCGCCGCCAGTAAGGCGCTGCGGCACGAGATCGGATATTCGACGCAGAGTGCCAGCGTTTATTCAGATCTAACCTGCATTCAGAATATTGAATTCTTTGCGGCGCTCTATCAAAAAAATGAGAAGAGCCCTGCGCAAATTTTGGAAGAGGTTGATCTCACTCGAAATGCGCACCAAATGGCGAGCTCACTATCAGGTGGTGAACGCGCGCGATTGGCACTGGCGACGACGCTCGTGGGAAGTCCGCAACTCTTGATTCTTGATGAGCCAACTGTGGGATTAGACCCAGTATTACGCGTTCAGCTCTGGCGACTATTTAATTCGCTGGCCCAACAGGGCAAGACCCTTCTAGTGAGTAGCCATGTGATGGATGAAGCCGATAGTTGCCATCAACTCATCCTCCTGCGAAATGGTGAGGTACTGGCGCAAGGGACACCTGCTGAGTTGCGCACTCGAACCGGAGAGAGTCGTATGGATGATGTATTTATCTCCCTGATTGGAGTGCGATGAAACTTTCCCGACTTATAGCTATGACCAAGAGGGTTTTACTTCAACTTCTTCATGACCCAAGAACTCTCGCGCTACTCTTCTTATCTCCAGCGTTGCTCATGACAATTCTCAAATATGTCTACTGGTCCAATCCAGATCTATTCCAACGAGTTGCCGGATCGATGCTTGGCGTCTTTCCGATGTTGGTCATGTTCTTGATCACCTCCGTAGCAACGCTACGTGAGAGATCAAGTGGGACTTTGGAGAGACTAATGATCTCTCCGCTAGCAAAGGTGGAATTTATCGGGGGATATGCCATCGCCTTTGGATTAGCCAGCTTGTTCCAAGCAACTGCAGTCTCTTCGTACGCTATCTGGGTTCTTGGGCTAAAGATCGCAGGGCTACAGATCACCTTGATTTACGCGGCGATTCTCGATGCCTTGATCGGCCTAGCTATAGGACTTGCTGTCAGCACCTTTGCCAAGACTGAGTTTCAAGCGATCCAATTCATGCCTGCGATATTGCTGCCTCAATTGCTATTGAGTGGATTATTAGTTCCGCGTCCAACGATGCCTCGCCTTCTTAACGATCTTTCAAACTTTTTGCCGCTCTCCTATGCTATCGATGCGACCAAGAAGGTCATCTCCAATCAAGGGTCGATCGTGAACGACTCACTGTTGATCTTTTTGTTTTTGGCCGGAATCTTGGCAGCAGGTTCTCTTACTCTTAAGAGGCAGACGAAGTAGGAGAGATGAGTTATATAAGCGAGCTCTTGCCGAGCAGGTCCGACTACGTGGGCACCAAAAAATATTGGCGTCATGATGTAATCGCTGGCATCACTGTAGGGATCGTGGCTCTTCCGCTAGCACTAGCCTTCGGTATCACATCTGGCGCTGGAGCACGTGCAGGGCTGATCACCGCGATATACGCCGGTTTGATCGCCGCCATCTTCGGAGGCTCTAATTTTCAGGTGAGTGGTCCAACCGGTGCGATGACCGTGGTTCTGATTCCGATTGTGCTGAAATACGGTACTGCTGCGCTCGCACCTCTTGGATTGGCAGCTGGAGTACTTGTAGTTGTTATGGGTGTTACTCACTGCGGGGCGCTCATCAAGCGAGTTCCTTGGCCAGTAATGGAGGGATTCACGCTGGGAATCGCGTTGGTAATCGCTCTGCAACAACTTCCATCCGTACTTGCATTTCACTCAATCAGTGGTGCCAACACATTGGTAACTGCGTGGCGGACTTTTCGCGGTGCATTAGCTGCAGGACTTCATTGGAGTTCATTAGCGCTGATGGTCATCACGCTGATTGTGAAATTTAATTACCCAAGAATTTCTAAATTGCTCAAGATTAAGATACATATTCCGGCTAGCTTTGTGGCAATCATCGTCGCTACCTTCCTTGTCCCTATCTTTTCGCTCCACACACCTCTCATTGGTAATTTGCCGCGTTCCCTCTACCAACATGTTTCTCTTTCCAAGAGTCACATTGGGGTCTCCGCTCTGGTGGTTGGGGCGATAGAGATAGCCCTACTCGCTGCAATCGAATCTCTCCTCTCTGCCCGAGTCGCAGATCAGATGGCGCATATCCATGAATCGGCGATAAGTTATAAACCAAATCGAGAGCTCGTCGGTCAAGGGCTAGCAACAATGATCTCCTCCTTGGTTGGAGGAATGCCCGCCACTGGGGCCATCGCGCGGACCAGCGTTAACGTTAGATCAAAAGCCCAGAGTCGAATCTCCTCCATTACCCATGCTGGATTTTTGCTCCTCGTGGTTCTCGTACTTAATCCGGTCATTGCTCACATACCCACAGCCGCGCTTGGTGCTGTCTTGATCGGAACTTCTTATCGGATCGCAAGTCCAGCAAATCTTAAGGAGATGCTCAAGACAACTCGTCTAGATGCCGCGACCCTGCTCATTACGGCGGCACTTGTCGTCGTAATAGGACTCATTTGGGCGATAGCACTCAGCACTGCAGGATATTTTCTTGCAACAATAATTCTCAAGAGGGTTACTCTTAAGAAAGTTAGAAAGTAGGAGGAGAAAGGTCAATGGCCAGAGCCACAATTGTTGGTAGTGAAGTTGTACTTGCTCTCAGCACAGGTGAAAAGTTTTGGGGATTTCACAAGAACCCTCGCGCCAAAATAGAGGACATTGTGAAAATTGAACCGGTTGAGAATTTTTGGAAGTTCTCTGGATGGCGCGGGGTTCGCGCTCCCGGAACCGGCATTCCTGGAACTGTTGGGTTAGGAACGTGGCGAAAGATGGGCTCGAAATCATTTGCCGCCGTCTACAAGAAGGAACCTGGATACAAAATTACCTTCAAGAACGGTGAATTCGAGGCGTGGCTTTTTAGTTCTCCTGAATTGCCTTCAGATCTAGAGAAGTTGGTAAATTAATTTAACTAGATTATCTAGGGTTCTGCACGTAATCGACGAGTGCGCTTCTCTCTGAGTCAATCTCATTGACGTACGACTTTACGACATCTCCGATCGAAACAATTGATACCAGGTCACCAGCCTCGTTGACGACCGGCACGTGACGAATCCGACGGTCCGTCATAATCGCCATCAACTCTGCCACCGTTGTATTAGGAGTGCAGGTTGTGACGTTAACGGTCATGATGTCTCGCACATGCAATCTTCCGAGTTCGTGAAAATGAATCGGAAGCGCGGCGACGATATCTCGCTCTGAGACGATTCCAGCGATTCGAATTCCATCGGGGGATACAACAAGTGCTCCAACTTTAAGCGATGCTAATTTTTCGACGAGTGTTGCTATTGAGGTTTCTGCAGTAACGCTGTAGACCGCTTTGCCTGTAATAAGTGATGAGACCTTCATGCGAACTCCTTTGTTCACCTGAGTTGTAATCGTGCTCTCAAGTGGGGGCAAAGGCAAGAGCTTTAGGAGAAAAGTTCCTTAATGCTTGTTAAAGACTGAATGAAGGGTATTCGTCGGTGACGAGGAGCAGCGCATAGCCATAAACGCGATTCCAGTATTCAATTGTCCCCAGGGACACCTTTGCGGCCCACTCTGGGTAGTTTCCTGTGATCGAGGTAGCGATCCAAGCGAAGAATGTAAGCACTAGGGCCAAGACCACATAGATGATTCCTACGATATAGAGCGGAATAGCAAGGAACCATTTAATGAGTGGTAACCAGCGATTAAGTTTCTTGCCACCTTCGACATCGGGAAAAATGACAGCGATATTCGGATTACGTTCAATGGATGGATAGTCATCGGTCAGAAGAAGCACATAAGAACTGATTCGGGTTGAGAGCTCGGTTACCGCGTGATTGAAAGTTAATACATAACTGGGATAGACGGCGCGAAAGACGAGCGCTAAGAAAGCTGGAGCTACAAGAATTGGAGTTGAATCCCAGTTAGTTCGCGCGATGTGTTCGAAGGATGCAGCGAAGATCGCTACTGGAACAACCAGGATGCCACGCCAGAAGACTGTTGCGCGATTGCGGTTGGTAAGTTGCACATCTACTAGGATTTCAACTTGATTGCTCATGGAAAGAGGTTAGCCATTGGTTTAAGGCAGTTCAAGGATAAAATGCCTATTTCGCTCACCGTTCATTGGGTTGTAATTTTTAGGAGCATGGAGGGGTAGAGATGGCGATCGAACTCAATACTCCTCGAACCTTGCTCCGGGCATGGCAGGAGAGTGATCTTGAACCGTGGATCGCGCTCAATTCCGATGCAGAGAACTTGCGCTATTTTCCGCGCACCTACACGGCAGAAGAGTCCCACACCAGTTTTACACGACTACGCGATCGACTCAACGAAAATCCCTTTGGCTTATGGGCGGCAGAAGAGAAATCGAGTGGTGAATTTATGGGATTCATCGGGCTCGCATATCAAGATCTTCCTGGAGTCTCTTTTATGCCCTGCCACGAGATTGGATGGCGCCTAGATAAGAAGTATTGGGGCAAGGGTTATGCAACAGAGGCGGCTAAGACCGTTCTTGAATTTGGACTCAAAGATTTAGCACTTCCCATTATTTATTCGTACACCGCGCTGCAGAATCAGCCATCGATAAATGTCATGCGAAAGATTGGTTTACGCGAACGCCCCGAACTCACTTTTGAGCATCCAAATATTCCTGAGGGTAATCCTGTTAAAACGCACCTTGTGTACTCCACATGAAAGTTCGTCTCACTGTTGCAGTTGTTTTGCTCTCGTTACTGAGCACCCAAGTTGTTCACGCAGCAACAGTTTCCTTTAATGGTTCTCGCCCATTTAATGTATTTATCCCATCCACATATGAGAAATCAGATCCCGTTCCTTTGGTAATCGCCCTCTCTGGCTACGGACAGACCGGTGCTCAACTTGAAAATTATCTGCACCTTACTTCGGAGGCGCAGTCAGCGGGATTCATATATGTGCATCCGGATGGCACGATCGATCAATTCGGGGCCCGATTTTGGAACGCCACTCCAGAATGTTGTGATTTCCAAAAACCTCCGGTCAATGACGCGGCATACATCATGAGCATTATTAAGAAAATCTCGGCGCGGTACTCCGTGGACCCTAAACGGATATATGTGATCGGGCATTCCAATGGGGGATTCATGGCAAATGCGTTGGCCTGCAAATATTCAAGCCGTATCGCCGCCATCATCAATATTGCAGGAGGAAGTTTTACAACTGCGGCCGCATGTAAACCGAGCTCTCCAATTAATATTTTACAAATATGGGGAACGAAGGATGATACCTACGCCTACAACCATATTCGCGGGAAACCTATACCGGGTGCGGAGGCGACTTTTAGTAATTGGGGCTCAATCGAGAAATGTTCTACTCCTGCAACTGCGCTGCCCGACAAGTTGGACTTAGATCCAACGATTCCTGGTGATGAGACGACCATCTTTCAATTCGGAGGTTGTGCTGGTGACGTAGCTGTAGATTTTTGGCGAATGGATGGCGCAGGGCATTCACCCGTCATATCCCCATTTTTTGCCAGCGAAATGGTGGCATGGCTTATGACTCATCCTAAGCAGTAGTTCTTTGCTAGTGCCCTAGCATTGCTCAACTAACCTACATGGCAGGGACGAGGAGTCTTTGATGTTCGGTATTTCAAGAGAGATTCGCGGAAAGAACATCACCTATCGTCCAGAGCTCGATGGGATTAGAGCCTTATCCATCATCGTGGTCTTGCTCCATCACCTTGGATATTTAGGCGGTAGGGGCTTTTTAGGCGTCGACATATTCTTTACTCTCTCGGGATATCTGATCACTCAGGTCTTATTGGCGACAGTAGTGCAAGGTCGACCTCTTACTAGTTTCTATCGCCGCCGCTTAGCTCGTCTCTATCCCATCATGGCTATCAGCATTTTGGTCGCGAGCCTTGTGGTCGGATTTAAGAGAGCTCAAGACACCAAGCCAGTTCTCGCCTCACTCTTTTACGTCAAGAACTTCTTGCACTGGGGCGATCTCTTCGGTCCATTTTGGAGTCTGAGCGCTGAAGAGCAGTTCTATCTACTCTTCCCTATCACGCTTCTATTTTTTCTTCGCTTCTTCAACAAGAGAATTTTTACCGGATTCCTTCTCGTTGTAATTGCTGCCATCTGGATCCACGTCCTCTGGATTAACTATCCCGACTACTCGTGGAATAAAGATGGCATCTTCAATCTCGTTGTTTTTCGCCCAACGATGATCTTGGTCGGGTGTCTCATCTCTCTCAACTATGAAAAGTGTTTATCGCTGGTTAAGAAATCTCCATTATTTTTCACACTCGTATTGGTGGGACTTATCGCTGCTTGTATTGGCTATCAATTCCCCGGATTCGCCGGGTTAGGTACGGCGATACTCATCTTGCTTCTTGATCGTCAGATCGCGGAAAAGTCATTTATTTGGCGGATGAAGCGACGTTTTCTCTCGTTCGCACCGCTGCGCACTTTAGGAGTGCTTTCATACTCTATTTATATCTGGCATATGCCAGTGATCTTCCTCTATTACAAGCACTCGCTTAATCCTCATGGATACGTCCTCGAAATAATGGCGATTGTGCTCGGCCTTGCTCTCATCAGTTTTTATTTAATAGAGGTACCGCTACAAAAATTCTTGAGCGGTGCCAAGAAAGGTGCTTCACTTAGAAGCGTTGAGTAGGCCCTGAGCGCCAAGGTATGGGGAGGGTAGCAAGTGCAAGAGTTTGTTGATTTTCTCGCCAAGCAACCTCCATTTAATGCACTCTCAAACCAAGATTTAGAGCAGATTTCGGCTCAGATTGATGTGGAATATTTTGTAGCCGGCACCGTGATCGTTGAGGCAGGCGAAGATCCTTTAAACCACCTCTACGTGGTTCGGACGGGTTCTGTTGAGGTCTTGGATAAGGGCAATGTGGTTGATGAGCTCCATCCAGGAGATGCCTTTGGTCATATCTCCGTATTAACTGGTCTGCCTCCGCAATATTCGGTTCGCACTTCAGAGGACACCCTTTGCTATCGAATGCCAGACCCCCGCGAATTTATCTCGGATCCCAGCTCACTTAAGTTTGGCCACTTTGGCACTTTGATTACCAGGCACCGCCTGACATCTAGTTCGTTGCTCTCCGATGCCCAGTCCAATGTAACCCGATATATGCGCCCAATACTTTGGGTAAAGGGGGATGATTCGATTCGCGATGTTGCCGAGAAAATGACGGTGGGCGATCAATCTTTTGCTCTCATCGAAACTCGTGAAGGTATCGGCTTAGTAACCGATCGTGATTTTAGAAGCAAGGTTGGTCGAGGACTACTCCCCATTGATTCACCTGTGGCTTCGATGATGAGTTTTCCATTAATCACCGTCTCTAACAAAGTCACCCTCGCTAGCGCCTTCTTACAAATGGTGGAACGTGGAGTTCACCATCTGGTTGTTGTAGATGAATTCGAAAAGCCACTAGGTGTAGTGCGGGCGATGGATCTATCGTCGGTACAACTGCGCAACCCATTGCTTATTCGCGCCGCAATTGAAACAGCTAGCAGCATCGAAGAGTTATCTGCTGCATCTTTATTACTTAAACCATCGCTCGTTGAATTACATGACAATGGAATTCCTTCGCTGCATGTTGCAGGCCTCATGTCTGCAATCGTGAGCGCGATACTTACACGCGTTCTGACCTTATCCGGCTCGGTCGATCAGCCGGTTCCACACTCCTGGTTAATCTTGGGTTCGATTGCGAGGGGAGAGCCTCTTCCGGCATCGGATGTCGACACCGCAATCGTCTGGGCTGATCAACCAGGTGATGTTGATGCCTCCGATCAGATCACGAACAACGCCAAACAGATTCTTGAGCTCATGGAGAAGTGCGGATTGGAGCGCTGTCCTAATGGAGCCAATGCCGACAACACGCTCTTTACCCGCTCTCGCTCAGCCTGGATCGAGGTATCGAGCGCTTGGCTGAGTGACCCACACAGGGCTGGGGCCTTGCTGCTCTCATCGATCGCTGCTGACAACCAGCCGCTTACAAATACCTCACTGGGCCGCACCATTATGGAGAATATTCGCGAGACAACTCGCTCCAAGGAGTATTTATCCGATGCGCTGCGCTTCGCTTTAGCGAAGAAACCTCCTATCGGCTTCGTTAAAGATTTCATTGTGGATCACAGCGGCGAGAATCGAGGGGGACTTAACCTCAAAGAGGGAGGTCTCTCTCCAATCGCCTCGTTGGCGCGCTGGATGGCGATTGTTCAGGGCGATGTCCGCGGTGGAACGCTTGAGCGTCTACAGCGAGCCAGCGAAGCGGGTTTACTGCAAGGTGAAGAAGGCGAAATTCTGACCACTGCATTCACCAATATCCATCAGATCGTCTTTGATGAGGAGATCTCTGCAATTAGAGCAGGGCGTGCCCCCACTACCTGGGTCTCTCCCGATTCCCTTGACTCACTTACTCGTCGCCATTTGCGGGAGAACTTTCGGGCGATCTCTCATATTCAAGGCGTAATTGAAAGTGAATGGGTGCGGCGCCTACCGTGATTTTGGGAAAACGTCTCGCGGATCATTGGCGTAGTTATGAATATTGCGCGGTAGATGTTGAAACCACTGGCCTTGATCTACGCAAGGATGAAGTGATCTCTGTAGGGGCTGTAACCATCAGTGATGGAAGATTTAAAGGCGATGGAAATTTATATGCCGAGATAATGCCCGCACAAAGTCCCTCGCCCGCTTCTATTGCGATCCACGGCTTACGCGATGTCGATCTAAGTAAGGCTCGAGCAGCTCAAGATGTAATCCCAGAATTGATCTCACACATTTCTGGAAAATATTTGATTGCGCATGCCAGTTGGGTGGAGAAGGCATTCCTCTCTCACCGATTAAGTAAGTATGGTCAGAAATATCCCAAGGATGTTATTGATACTGCCGCCCTAGCTCGTTTCGCTGGGTATGCCGAGAGCGATAGTGGGCATGAGCCTTCGTTGGAATTCTTAGCGCGCAAACTCAACCTGCCTGTTTACACACCTCATCATGCACTCGGAGATGCGATGACAACCGCGGCAGTCTTTGTGGCGCTCTGCTCGCGGATCGAACAAAAACAATTATCTTCAGGCGGAGAGCAATTAACCTTGAATCAACTTCTTAAAATTTCCAAGTCTTAATTATTTTCCTCGAAGAAGTTTTTTAATCTGTTCCAGCGCGGTCTTGATTCGCGACTCATAACCATGAGTTGAAGGGTGGTAGTACTCCGCCCCAACCAAGTTATCTGGCAAGTATTGCTGCTGTGCAACAGCGGCTTCTAGGTCATGGGGATAGATGTAAGAGTTGGCATCTCTCTTGGCATTTTCCGCCCAATCACGGAGCGCCCCAGAGTTGGGGTCTCGCAAATGTGCCGGTACAGGCCCTGCCTTGCCGGCTCTGACATCTGCGATCGCGGCATCGATAGCCAAATATGCAGCGTTGGATTTAGGGGCGGTGGCTAAGTAGGCAACTGCCTCTGCCAGAATAATTCGGGCTTCCGGCATGCCAATCATGGCAACGGCCTGAGCTGCTGCAACTGTTACCCCAAGTGCCTGAGGATCAGCTAAACCAATATCTTCACTTGCGCTGATCATCATCCGGCGAGCGATAAATCTGGGATCTTCGCCTGACTCAAGCATGCGAGCCAAATAGTGCATAGCTGCATCGACATCGGAGCCGCGAATACTTTTGATGAAGGCGCTGGCGACGTCGTAGTGATTATCTCCACCGCGATCATAATTCTGGATAACGCGATCCACGGCCTTATTTAGCGTTGAAGTAGTTATGTCTTTATCGGAGGCTCCCGCCGCTGCCTCGAGATAAGTAAGTGCACGTCTGGCATCGCCTGCGGCCAATCTGATCAGTGCGTCTCGAGCATCGCCCTCAATAGTGACTTCATTATTTAATCCACGCGGATCACTTAACGCGCGGTCGATCAATTTTCCGATATCAGAATCCGGAATGGCGCGCAGCGTAAGAACGATCGAACGAGAGAGCAGGGGAGAGTTAATGGAGAACGATGGATTTTCGGTAGTCGCGGCTACCAGGGTCACCCAGCGATTTTCTACTCCAGGAAGTAACGCATCTTGTTGTGCCTTAGAGAAGCGATGCACCTCATCGATAAAGAGAACCGTCTCTCGACCCTCAGTATTAAGTCGTTCTTGCGCATCGCTCAACACTTCACGTACCTGCGCGACACCACTACTTACTGCTGAGAGTTCCACAAACTCACGTGAGTCGGAGTGAGCGACCATCTTGGCAAGCGTGGTCTTGCCACTTCCCGGAGGACCATAAAGGAGAACGCTGGTGATGTGTTTGGCCTCACCATCGATTAAGCGCACAAGTGGGGAACCAGGTTGAAGTAAATGATGTTGTCCCAATAACTCATTTACTGAGGCAGGGCGAAGGCGAACCGCTAAGGGCGCGGTCGCGTCAAAGGAGTTAGTTTCACTCATGTTCATCCCATCTTCACCGACTAGAACTCTACTAGGTGGCTTCAGCCCACTCTGGCTTGCTCCGTGAGAACTTCGCACCCAGATGATGGCAAGATCGGAGCATGGATTCCACACCCAAGAGATATTTGATTGTTGGTGGAGGCGCCTCCGGAGTAATCACGGCGATTGCCCTGATTCGTAGTGGAGTCGATCCGCATCAGATAGATATCGCCGAACCACGCGAGCTGTTGGGTGAAGGATTGGCCTATCAAACTCGCGATGCGATGCATCGACTCAATGTGCCTACCGCAAAGATGAGCGCGATTGAAGATGCTCCAGATGATTTCGTCCAGTGGTCAAGCGCTGCGGCTTATTCTTTTATGGAGCGCCGCAATTACAGCACCTATCTTCGAGATCGCCTCGGCACTGCGGTTAACCACATTTCAGATTTGGTTACAGATATTGCGGAGCACGACAGCGGCCAGATAAGCGCCGATTTTTCTTCGGGATTAATTCGCGTCTACGACACAGTTGTATTGGCGATGGGCCACGGCAAAGCTCGCGTACCTGATTTCCTACTGGGGCAGCCAGCAAATGCTCGCATCATTATTGATGTCTGGGATGGGGATGACCTTCCTGCTTGTCAGAACTTGATCTGCTTTGGAACAGGCCTCAGTTTTATTGATATAGCGATGACTCATTTAGCGCGCAATCCTCAGAATAAGGTGATCGCTATTTCAGGTTCAGGCAATCTGCCCGAACGCCACCAGAGCTCACCTATCAATCCATTTAATCCAACTCTGGATGAAGTAAATACGTTAGAAAAACTCCGCACCTACTTAGCGGCAGCGGGAGATAAGTGGCGTGAGGCAGTTGATGGTTTGCGTCCCATAACCGAGGCGATGTGGCGCAGTTTTACTGCGGCAGAGCGCGAAGAATTTTTACGAACTGATGGCTCATCTTGGTCCAGGCGCAGACATCGAATCGCCCCAGATATTGCAGATCGAGTCGATGAAGAGATAAGTGCGGGTCGAATCCAAGTAGTAAAAGGAAAGGTTTCAAGGGCTACCGCTACAGAGAATTCCGTCCAAATCTCTTTAGAAGATGGTCGCTCCTTCCACGGAGATTACTTAGCTGTATGTATCGGTCGTGATTATGAATTGTCCGACCCGCTGAGTATCTCTCTCATTAATAAAGGTAAGACATCTCGTGGTCCGCTAGGAATGGGGCTGTCGGTTGATGTTTCTACCGGTTTATTGCAGAAGCCGGATGGCTCCACGTATTCAAATACTTATGCGATCGGGCCACTTCGTTCCGGTGAGGCATTCGAAAGCACTGCAATTCCCGAAATCAGAAAGCAGGCATACTCGATTGCTGCTTCGATACAGAACAAAGAGGTTTCTGGANGACGGAGTGGATGATTTAGTNAATCAGAGAAGTTAATTGTTGGGTTGCATCAACTAAGCCACCCGTCAAAACAATGGTGGCGTTTTGAACTTTGGATGCATTAGCTCCGCCTACCGCAACGATTAATTTATTGTTCGCTGCGGCAAGAGCGTTCACGGTGCTCTGGGCTACGGCCACATCGCTCTCCATTACAACAGGGATAACCACGCTGGCACCTGGATTACGTCGCACTGCATCTACCCAAACTTCGGCGGGAACGTTGTTGCCCAAATAAATTACTGCGAGTCCGCGCCGTCTCAGCGCGATCGATAGTGCGAGTGCTCCAATTTCATGGAATGAGCCTTGGGGAGTTCCGATAATGACCTTTTGACTTGAAACATTGAGTGAGGATGCTTCAAGAGCAATGCCTAAACGTCGCATGATCGCGTTGCTTGCAAAATGTTCACTGGCAATATCCATTCTGCCCGCAACCCACTCATTACCTAGAGTGCGTAAGGTCGGGATCAGCCAAGAATCAAAGACAGATTCAAACGATGCTCGTGAGAAGACCAGGTCGAGAATGGAACTCAACTTCTCTTCATCGAGCGCTCTAGCCGCATCCAAGAACTCTTGTGAAAGATCAGGCTGCGCGGTCAGGGGTTCGTGCATGGTTCTTGGGTCTGATCCAGTGGTGCCCGAAGACTTAGCCAGAACCTCTTTTGCTGCTTCAGGATGCGTCCAACCCGCAGCGACCAGGGATTTCATGCGGAGAATTTCACTGATGGCCTCTTGGTCATAGACCCGGTAGCCAGAGTCGGTCCGCTGTGAGGTGCCCACCCCGTAGCGCGACTCCCAGGCCCGCAAGGTCCCCGCTGGAATTCCAGTGAGTTCCACAGCTCGTTTTATCGAGAACATTTTTCGATTCTAGCGCAAACCTTCAACACTCCTTATTCAAATTTTGGAATTATTTCCGAAAGAAATTAACAAAACGGACATATTGCCCATATATCTGGGTAGAAGGCGGCGCAAACTCTCATTTCCACGCTCAATTCTGTTTACAGTTTGCGGAGAGTTTGTAGAAGGTACATACTTCAGAAACTAAATACCGGGTCCATCTTCTGGGCCTAAAGATCTCAATCCAACAGGAAATACACCAAGTAACTGGAGGGAAAATGAAGTTAGCAATTAAAGGTCGCGGGCTTGCTTTGGCAACTGCGGCAACACTAGTTGGCGCCGCAATTGTTTCAATGCCACAAGCTCAAGCTGACACTGGAACAAACTCTTTGGCCTCCGTTCTTACAGCCAAGAGCTCATTCGATAATGATCCAACCAACTATGACATTCTGACTGCAGCGGTATTGGCAGTCCTTAAGGCTAAGCCAGATTCACCTGTAAAGGTGCTCACTGATGGAACCGTCCCACTGACAGCCTTCATTCCAAATGACGGCGCCTTTGAAAACCTCGTCACTGAAATCACTGGCAAGGCTCCAGCATCCGAACAAGATGCATTCAACACAGTCGCATCACTTGGAATCGATACCGTTGAGCAGATTCTGGAATACCACGTGGTTCCAGGTGCAGCGATCCTTTCAGGCGATGCTCTCAAGGCAAATGGCGCAGTGCTTAACACCGCACTTCCTGGCAAGACCATCAAGGTAACTGTCTCTGGCACGACAATCAGCCTCTCTGACTATGACACCATCGCACCAACACCTAAGGTGATCTTGTCCCAAGTTGATATCAACAAGGGCAATATGCAGGTCGCTCATGGAATCGACGCTGTGCTTCTCCCAATGCAGGTTTTGAAGCCAGCAGACTCAATGACTGGCATGGCGATGGATGGCACCAAGTCTCTTGCCGCTGTATTGACTGCAAAGAACTCATTCGACACAAATCCAAACAACTTCGACATCGTCACCGCAGCTGTATTGGCAGTATTGAAGGCAAAGCCAAACTCACCAGTGAAGGTTCTTACTGAAGGAAATGTCGCTCTTACAGCTTTCATTCCTACAGATGGAGCATTTGAGAACTTGGTGAAGGCTCTGACCGGTAAGAAGCCTGCATCAGAGGCTGCAACCTTCAAGACCGTTGCAGGTCTTGGAATCAATACCGTTGAGCAGATCTTGGAATACCACGTTGTGCCAGGTAAGGCGATCCTCTCAGGTGATGCACTTAAGGCAAATGGCGCAGTACTCAAGACCGCACTACCAGGAAAGACAATCAAGGTCTCTGTTAACGGAACCACCATCAAGCTTGGTGATTACAGCAAGAAGTTGCCAACACCTAAGGTGATTCTCTCTCTCGTTGATATCAACAAGGGAAATATGCAGGTAGCACACGGAATCGATGCCGTGTTGATGCCAACTAAGTAATACTGAACTAAGTAAAACCGAACTACTCAATAGGTAAATAAGTGAGCCGACCCTTCGTAACCTGCCGAAGGGTCGGCTCTTTACTTTCTCTTTGAAGATGAGAAGACTTAATTAGATGGATGCTGTGACACCCGTGGTCATCTACGACGGTCAGTGTGAATTCTGCATTGCCTGGCTTCGTTGGCTGCAACTGAAATTGGACGTCACTGCGATCTCCTTCCACGATGCAGATCTCACGCAATATGGATTGTCTTTTGATGAATGTTCACAATCGGTCTTTGTAGTAACTTCCACCAGTAAATATGCAGGCGCCGCAGCAATCGTCTTCCTACTCAAAGCCAGGGGCAATCGGTTACCCGCGTTTTTACTGGGCTCCCTCGGACCAATCGGTCACACGGGGTACCGCTTGATCGCTTCGCACAGGAACTCGCTCGTAATTAGGTATTGGACCAAGCTCCTGGAGCGGGGATTAGCCCATGAAGGCTAAAGCCAAGAATGGCTTTGAACCCAAGGTCTGCGAGAGGTGCAAACTCCCTTTTGAATGGCGCAAGAAATGGGCTCGTGACTGGGATTCCGTGAAGTACTGCTCCGAGAAATGTCGACGGGGCGGCTAAGTCAAGACCTTTAGACACCTGAGTTAAGGCACTTTGGAGCGGAAAGCCGCTAATTTCGAGTTAGCAAAAGTGCCAATTTACGGCACGATATTCCAATGGTTTTTCGACGCGGACTTAGTCTGGTCGCGGTGGCGACCCTTTGCTCTCTCGTGCTGACGGGCTGTGCGCAGAGCTCGCAACAATATGGAAGCGATAGCAAAGATGGCGTTTACTTTGCTGTTCCAAATGGTTGGCACACGATCTCAACAAAAGATTTGAATCACGAAGAATCACTTTCAACTGCTCAAGGTGCAGCAGAACGCTTAGCGCTTGTTCATTATCAAATCGCCTTCTCTGCTCAATCTAAATTCAGTGCGAGCGATGTTCTCTCGTTAACCGCACCAGAACAACCAGTGGTCTATGTGAGAGTGCGTGGGCTAACAAATGATGAGATTCAACAAGTCTCTTATAACGATCTAAGAAATCTCGTTGTGCCACTTTCTACTTGGGAGGATGGAACTGCTTCATCGATTCCCGTTTATAACGTATCCACTGATGAAGAAGCGGTTCAAAAGGGTGGACGCGGAGTGCACACCGTCTTTGATTTCACTTCGAATGGTGTGAGCCAAACTCTCAATCAAACTGGATTGCTTTCAAATGATCACCACATGCTTGTCATGTTTATTGTCCGCTGCACTACCGCTTGCTACACAAAGAATCAGAGCATGATTGAAAAGATTGTTAAGTCTTTTACCTTTAGGGGGTCTAACTAATGTCTATTGAAGAGATCAAAACAGAAGTGACTCCTAGTCGGTTAAGAGATACTGATCGCAAGACCCGCGTCCATTTGGCATTGTTTGATCGGATCAAGTTCTTTCTCACCTTCGTGCTCGTTTTTGTTGTGCTTGTCTGGGCTTCACTTGCTAATGATCCGATCCTCACTATCCATGACGCCATCGTGCAGCAGATCCATTCGCGTTGGTGGCTCTTAGCTTTGTTCGGGATAGAAGTCATCCGACAGATTCACTTTATCTTGGCGGAGAAACTCGCTCAGTACCACGGCTTTTGGAATCGCTATTTCGCCTTTGTCGATCGTCAAATCAATCGAATCGGGGATTGGAACCGATTCCGAATTTCGCGCCTGATTAAGGTCATACTTCTCATTGCGCTGCTCGCAGTTATCCTCGGAGCGGTCTACAAAGAAGCCCCGATCACTGCTCTCTTCTTAGCCCCTAAGGCTCTGTGGTCTTCGCTGCCTCTCCTAGGGCAATTAGCTTTTGCGGTTTTCTTCATCATTATCCAATTCGGNGCAATGTTCTGGTTCTTGAGCCGCGGTGGAATTGATACCTATTTCCCTGACGATATCCGCACCCGCTTCAGTGATGTCTGGGGTCAAGACCACGTCCTCAATCGGATTCGCGAAAATCTCTTCTTCCTCGAAACTCCTGAAGAGATCGAAAAACACGGTGGTTATGTACCAGGCGGAATTCTTCTCTGGGGTCCTCCAGGTACTGGAAAGACTTTGATGGCCGAATCGATGGCTGGCGAAACCGGAAAGCCATTCGTCTTTGTTGATCCAGGTGCATTCAACGCTATGTTCTTCGGAGTCGGCGTTCTCAAAGTTAAGTCACTCTTTAGAAAGCTGCGCAAACTCGCTTTGCGTTATGGCGGAGTCGTGGTCTTCTTCGATGAAGCAGACTCCCTCGGTAACCGCGGCGCCGCAGTCGGTGGGGGCCAAGGCGTGTATGCCAAGAAGTCTCCATTCCTCGCCAACTCGTGCAATGGCGCAAACTTTTTAAGTCCTACCGCTGCGTCTCTTGTAATGCGCGAGGCAATGGCAGCAGGACAAGAAGGATTTGTGGCTAACTCTGCTCTCGCTGGCGGCGGGGGAGGCATGGGCACACTCCAGGCATTGCTCACTGAATTATCTGGTTTGAAAAAGCCTCGCGGATTCTTCAATCGCATCGTTCGCAGAACGCTAGGACTTCGTCCAAAGAATCCACCGAAATATCGGATCTTGGTTGTGATGGCTACAAACCTTCCCGAAGCTCTTGATGAAGCCCTGCTCCGTCCTGGCCGCATTGATCGTATGTACCGCGTCGGATATCCAAGTAAGGCAGGACGCATTCGTACGTATCAGGGATATCTAGCAAAGGTTTCCAACAACCTCACCGATGAAGAGGTTGAAAAACTTGCGGTAATAACTCCCTACGCAACGGGTGCAATTATTAAAGACACAATAAATGAGGCCCTGATTCTCGCGATTAGAGAGGGCCGAGATTCAATCTCCTTTGCCGATGTCATCAGGGCGAAACAGTTGAAGGATCTCGGGCCTGCTGAAGATGTGGAGTACATCGAGAGGGAGCGACATGCAGTTGCTGTGCACGAAGCCTGTCATGGAGTGATGGCACATTTGGTTCGCCACCATATGTCTATCGACCTAGCGACTATCGAGAAAGGTTCGAACTACCTCGGCATGGTCGCATCGATTCCGCCGGATGATCAATTCACGAGATGGCGTAGCGAATATGAATCTGACATCTTGGTTTCACTTGCCTCGCTTGCCGGAGAGCGTTTGTTCTTCCAGGGTGATAACTCATCAGGGGTATCAGGTGATTTAGAGAGCGCAACAACCATCGCAAGTTTCATGGAAGGTCATTGGGGCATGGGCTCGACCGTCAGCTCCCATGCATCTAATCGTCGATTTGAGGTGGGCGCTCCAGGTGGTGGAAAAGGTCCCGGTGATGATGCGAAGCCAGTCAAAGGAATGTTGGCTGATCGTATTGAAAGTAATCTTGCAGGGTTGCTAACAAAGGCAGAGGAGATCTTGACTGCAAATAGAGCAAAGGTTCTAGCTCTCGCTCATGCGCTAGAGACATATAAGACTCTCTCTGGCGAAGATGTCATTGCAGTGATGGATGGCGGGGTTGGTCCATTAGTAGATGGTCGGCCTTATCAAGATCCAGCAAAGATTGCAGAAATTGAGCTCTATCATGAAGCTGCGCTAAGAGCCCATCAAGGCCATATGCGACCAGATATCGAGATACCAAAGTTTGTTGCTGCGGAGCTCGGATAAAGCCTCAAATTAATTTATGGAGCGTTACTTCTCCCAGCCGAACCTTGCCCGAAGCACATCGGCGCAAGCAAGCTGTTTTTCGTCGAGTATGCCCAACGTGATTACGAAATCGAGGAGCGCAAGTGCCCCAGATTCGACTGGCATTTGTGAGATTTCATTCAAAACCTTCGCTTCTTGAGGAAATTGAACTTCTAATCTTCGGAATCTATCAAGATTATCTTCGTACTTCGCCGTTCCATCTTGTGGTCTCCGGGCTGCTCGTAGCAAGCCGAGCGCATGATTTAGCGCTCGCGTTCGAATTCCTTGACCCGCTATAAGCAGCTCTCCACGCCTGGCGCGACCGATCGCGATAAGGATTGTTGCGAGAAAAAGTGACCACTCTTCATCCACTGTGAAGCTTCTTGGATTTGTTCGAGTCTGGATTGCCTTAACACGTTCAGCAATCTTCGCTTTATCAACGGGCACCGCCCAAGAGTTAACTGAGGCAAGTTCAAGTTCCTCGTCTTCGAAGACCGCGAATTCAAGTACATAGCCCTTTTGATAGACAACTTTCAGGCCATGATCAGTCTCTTGGGCAGAGAATGCGATCTTTTCGAACTCTGGCAACCAAGAGAGATCCCTGCGAAAGCGTTCTCCGTGTCCAGGTTTAACGACTAGAAAGAAGTCGTGATCCGACCACTCATCCGCTCTGAAAGTTTCCGCTGTCGATCCAACTAAGACCAGACCGAGCACATCAACATTCTTCTGAGCGCTAAAGGTCAGAGAGTCATTGAAAGCCAAGAATCTACTGGTGTCCTTGTGAGGCTGGGTCATGATGAAATCTTAGTTTTCCTAAGTGCGTTGTGAGGTGTGAGGGACTCGAACCCCCGACCCGGTGATTAAGAGTTATACGTTGTGGGTCCTCTGTAGAGTTGTTTAGAGTAGAAAAGCCCCAATTAAGGACGATTTCGGCGATTCAGAGCAGATTTTGATACTTAAATCTAGAGTCGTTACCACCCAGTTACTACTTCTAACTGAACCGATTCCCAAATAAATTCTAGTCAATTCCCATAGTCCGGTGAGCAGGTATTTGTTTCCATGAAAAATGAATCATTACGATCAGAATTGGCCCGCCGGACTCTTGATTACTCGCATAATTTAATCCCTTTTAATTCATGGGGATCCCCTTCCCCCCATGGCGCTGACGGGATAGGTTTATCGCATGAAGTAAATAACCGTTGCCGACTTCCCATTTTTCTAGCGGGGTGAGTCAAGAACCGAGAGGCGTTGAACTGTGTTCTTTCACTCCCATTTTAATAACTTGACTTCCCGAATTTTGGTAACAATACTTCTTTCCGCAGGAGTATCTGGTATCTCTCTTGAAACCTCGAACTCTTTTGCATCCTCTTCAAACGCTTCTTTAACTACTCCAACAATCGCCTTGACCACATCGGGCACACCAACTTTAGGTGGAACAATCACCATCACGGCAATCGTCACTGGTACATTTGGTGACGGGGCGCCGTCTGGAGTCGGCAACTGGGTAATTGCTGGAGTCCCGGGAGTTACAAACTGCGATACAGCAAATGGTCCTTTGCCTGGTCCTGATGCTAACACTTCGCTATACACCTGCTCACTAGCAGCCTCATCT
>JGI24891J29808_1000455_pt1 | contig 23907 bp, 27 predicted proteins | sample FreactcultuFSWF8_FD_29808 | JGI IMG/M metagenome (IMG submission 29808) | reverse complement strand
GCTGGTTGTGCGGTAGAGGTCTGCGTCTTGACGAGCTTGTTGGCTTGCGGCTGGTGCGGCGGGTGTGGGTTGTGCTGAAGACTTTACGGTGGCGACATTGCGGTCGCGAGGTTTGCCGTTTTCTGTGCCTACTGCTCTTGCGATCTTGTCGCCGGTCTCTGTGGTAACCCATCTGATGGGGCCGGTAGGAATGGTGTCCATGCCGTTCAACTTGTGTGGTGCTGTCCACTGGAGGACGTTGTGCAGATCCGGGTCAATGTTGGGTAGCTCACCAAACTTGTACTTTAGTTTTCCGCCGTATTGCTCGGGAATGTTCTCGGGGTCGATGTATTTTGAGAGTGTCGGGTACATGTCCTGCTTGGAAAGAATGAAGATTTTGGACTGCTCGTGTGTTAGTCCTGGATGTACTGCAGTAAAACAAGGCTTGTGGTAGGACAAGACATACAACAGTGATGGGGTCGAACCACTTCTTGACCCAACTCCACACAGTGGGAAAGAATGAAGGAGCACCAATGATGAAGATTCTGTCGAGAGTCTCGGGGTAGTGGGCGGTGGCCAATTGACTGGCATCTTGCATGTGGTTCTTCAGGTTCCAGAATTGTCTCAATCCAACGTTTGAGATGTCAACAATGTTGCTCGATTGTGATACAGGTGTTTCCGGGAAAGGACGTCCAGGCATCTCGGAGCAGAGAGGCAGAACAAAGTTGGTCAAGTTTTCGTATAGAGCAAACAGACGGAGCATCTTGGCGGGAATCTTTGACTGTACGGATTGGTTCTTTGACGAAGTTGAAGCCTCATAGGCGGAAACGGCCTTGCTGTTCAGGTGTGCCACTTCGAAGATGTAGACGGGAATACCGCGGCGGTCTTGTCGTCCAGTCCATTGAGGGTACTGGAAGGGTGTCAGTACGGGAAGAGAGCTGACAATGCATGGCTACTGACCAGAACACGAGTCTGCTCATACTCGCTGACGTCGATTGTGTCGTAGAGCTTCTCCAGCTGGTTCTCCTTGCGCCAGTCCTCGGTGTCCTTGAATTGGCCAAATGCCTCGTTGGGAATAAACTTGCGAGCACGTAGGTACCGCCTGCCAGGGTTAGCAGGAGTCTTTGTGGAATGCCATGCTTGCTCACAGCATTGTTTCGTCGTCATGGCTGGGGGTGCCATTCGGGCCGCCTGTGGGGTTATAGTAGCCCTTCTGCAGACATAGCTCCTTGAAAGCCTCCAGTGCCTTCTCTTGTCCGGGGTTCAAGTGTCCTACGTGGGTCGCCGGGTACTACATTGCAGTTGTCAGCTTTGGGTATTCCATGAATCGGCCCTCGGCGGCTGTGCCTGCCTGCTTCTGCTTACTTGGTACGACTCCATGCGCTGCAAATCCGCTCCAGACATGATGATCTTGATATTGCGACTTCACTCGTGATAGACTAGAGATATGATAGGTCCTTAGGGAAGCGAGATAGGGTGCAAGGAACAGTCTCCTCTTGCAACTTGCACTTCTGCAACTAATTCGAAGTCATCGTTTACTCTGGGCGCCCGTCATACTTTCGGCCTGCTCGGAACGCCAAGGGTCCAGCATGCCTTTGTTCCGACCTCGACTCATGGAACTTGAAACACCACTGAAGCGCTGATTTTCGTCTTTTGGAGCACACATGGCCTAGATGCAGACGCTGAATGGCTTCCATGCCCTCCTTTAAAGCAACACCAATCCCGGATGCATCACCCGCCGTGGCTGCCGAGTCATGGCGACATCTCCGACATCAATAAGGATCCCAACTCCGAGGCATTTATCACGAGAGCTCGAGTTAAACCAGCATCGCAAGCCCAACCACATTTGCTCGATCCCAAGAGTGATACGTCTGCAGTTTCTCAGCTATCCTCATGGTATCTTTTCTGAGTAATCTTAGATCCGAGCGCGTGCAGCCACATCCCCAGGCATTCAACGAATCAAGCCCTTTACCTAATCCACAGTGCGCGTCCAGCCATTTTTGAACACGGTAATGGCCTGCAGTTGATCAATAGCGGGTATCATTTCTTGCAACACGCTTAGACGATAGTTGCTATTTGTATCGCGTCCATGCGGTTTAACCTCACTTTCTCTGCTTCTGTCAACAAGTGTTGGGTCTAAGAAAGGCAGGTAGACTTGCATCATCTACCTCTTCCCGTTCCCGATACTGCTTAATCCCTATCAGCGACATGAGGGCTTGGTAAGAAGTTAGGGCATGGGCTCGGCAGTCCTATCTCTATATTCATAATCCAGAATCTTGAAGGCCAGCACGCGCGCAGTATATGCGTCGACCCCACCTCGATTCTGCTGCCTCTGATCGAGAAGACCAAGACACGACACCGTGATTCATGCATGGAGAGACTGTCAACACAGACTCCTTCGGCATCCCAAGCTCAAGTTACTTCCCTCGTACTTGTATTGCCAAGTGGCAGGTCTGGGGTGTGCGCCGGATGCTCGATTTCCTGGGGTTGGTGTTGAGTCTTGCAGTCCAATGACATCAAGGCGGCCACGCTCGCTATTCAGCGATGCAGCGCATTAATCTGGAAAGGCTGCGGCACGAGTCAAGACGGCATTGTGCATACCGCCGGAGCGGGCCACGGCGTTGACCGCACCACCACAGATCCACAACCACGACCAAACAGGTTGCCGGCGGCATTTGGCACGATCGACAGCTATCTACCGGATCGTGCCAGCGATTGAGCCTCACGAGTCACGACATCCGACCTCATCAATCGACGGCGAAATTGTAAACACCCGCAAATGGCAATAGGTCTGCTTTGACAGGTCCTGTGGAAGACCCCAGTATCCACGTTGCCGGATCACAGTGCTGACGATTTTCCCACGGGCACAAGGGATCGCAAGGCGATTCAGGATAAGGCGTAAAAGCAACTTCTCCACCAACTCATCTTTTCGACCGAAACGTACGTCTTGACGTGGCCGGAACATGAAACAGACGCAACTTGTCATCCAGGGCGCAATTCAGCAACCACCACACGGTCCGCAGCGGAAGCCATCCGCCTCGCCAAGCACCCTATAGACGTATTGACAAATAGCCTGATGTGCCTGATGTGCAGCAAGTTGCATGCATCATTTCGGGCTGCCCGAGTAGGCTTGGTCGCCCTGCATCACTACACTTCTCGGTCTTTGAATTCACTCAATGCAGAAGCGCTTAGCAATTCTCAAGAAGAACGTGGTTCATCTACGAGCCGTACCGATGCCGTAGGCGAGCATGAAGCAGAAATGCTTCGTTCTCGGCTTCAAATTCCGCTCTCTACAGCCACACTGCGCTTAATAGTGGATTCAGGGCGTGTTGAACATCAAAGTTCTGTCGACGCGCCTGACAACGTCAAACGAGGTCATACATCCACATCATGCTAAGCAGCCTTGACAGAATATGCAAGCCTTACTTTTCAGTACCCCTCCAAGCCATTTTCGTACTTTTTCGGTATAGAGGTCTAGTCCTCAAGATCCGACTGGCTGTAGCCGGTCGAAGCTCCGATGCATATTATGGCCGAGGCAGCCAATTAGCAAGCAAGACTGAAACCAAATGGACACCGAGACGGTCGCTTCGCGGATGCGTACTACTAGGCGCGCCCCGCCCGTACTTACTTCCTTATTGCTTGAATTTTGGTCGCCTTGCAAGCGACGATCTCATGCTCCCAGCGCGCCACGCAAACGCATAGCAATCTCCAGACAACAAAATCTGCCAGAGCCGCGCTGGGTTTGGAAATCTTTCTCGTTACCTAACCCGTTGGAGTATATGCATATTCCAAAGCCGGATAACGTGCTCGTAGGGGACAAGAAAATTCAGGTTTGAAGATAAGACTAGGCGTTGGTTGTGGTTGGTATGCGGCACGAACCAATCCGCGCTGTTGCTTTCGTCTTCGTTCTTCGTCTTCGCCTACAAATACCAAACTTTCTTTCTTTCGAACATCTGGCCCAAACCTAAAGAGAGAAAACAAGAGTCGTTAGCACAGTATGGCTGTACGAAGTCAATCAACCAGCAACAGGCCCGAGAGGTTCCAGATTAGTGTTAATGACGACGGCGACCTCTACATGTTCATGGATACATGGAATGGAGACACGATTGCCAATTTCTTGACCCGTCTAGCGAACACTGCATCACCAAAGCTCGTCCGCAAGAACATACACTTGAGCTTTGACGGCGTTCGTCTGGGCGAATCGACAACAATCTTTGAGGTTAGTCTCGACCCCTGTGTTGACTGCGACATCCTAACGCGGGCAATGCAGACCGGTCTGGCAGATGGTGATGAGCTAGCCCTTCACTACAGACCAAAGGATGGAAAAGACGAATGCCAGTCATGTAACGGTTCACGTAAGTCTCAGACATTGCGACCTTCGCCAAACACCCCCATACCTCTACTGACATTTGTGAAATCTTCCAGACAACGGCACTGGATACATGACTCGTCAGAATGGTTGATTCCATTCAGAGCGTCATTCACATCAGGCCAACAAGAAAGCAAACACAACAAGCAGTAAAACACCATTGCAAAGCAACAAAAACAACAACAAGCACATTTCATGAGCCATACGACTACCAGATACCCAAGCCATGCAATCTGAGCAGTGCAAAAAACACCATCGTTGGAAACTCTTCATCACATCTGTCACTTTTCCTTCGGTGTTAAACCCTTGCCGAGGGTTTATGTTATGTCGGTATATCTGCCGACTTCTGACAAAGTACCGACTCGGGAGATATATTTTTGTAGGAATATAGGGAAACGAAAAAAGATCAAATCGTCTCCACCGAATTCTTTCTTTTTTTTCTTCTCAACCTTTTAATCATTAACGCCTTTCGATCCCGTCTCTGTCATAGGGAAAAGACTGTGATTTCTATCAATCTCCAGAGAAGAGCTTCATTATAAGGCTTCACGATACACACACATGTGGTGATTACATGCATTGTTAAAACATCGCTCGGAACGATCCCCCATGTCAAGGTATACCAAGGTCCCCCAGATCAAGCGCCGGCAATGCAATGTTGAGTCATCAGCTATTCATCCGAATGTACCGTGGGCAATGCAAAATGCAAAATGCACATGTCAACTTTCTCGAGGGAACGTGACTACCCAATATACACTGGGAAGTAACATCTGCACCTAGACAATGCAAGAAGGCCAAGAAATAGTCGCGCTCGCTCGTAATTCGGGGGTGATGATTAGGCCGAGTAAATTTCTATGCAGCAGAAGGATTTAGGGATCACACCACACCGACCCCAAGAAATCATCTTCATCGTCAGCATCATCCAAGAGTGATCATCCAAGAACAAGTTCAAGAGTCCATGATAGATTCTTTGCTTTCTGAGCTATAACTGTATACGTGCGTTTTCTAACCAAACCCTTACAATCTCTGATACGCAAGCACTTGAAACCTCACATTTTCCAAACTACCCGGATACCTCAATCCCTCTTCCAATTTATTCACCTTCATCTCTTCCTTGACGATTTTCTCCCACCGGATTTCCGGCTTCAGTTTCTCCTCTTCCTCGAGCGCTTTTTTGCCTTTTCCTTGGACTTGGACTTTTTCGATGGGGAGTTTGCCGAGGAGTGCTCGGTCGGTCAATTGTTCCATGGTGTATTCTTTGACGTCTTCCGAGTCTGGGATGGGTTGGGAGATGGAAGCGATGATGGTGTCGATGATGAGGATTGTGCTGTTGGGAGGGAGGAGAGCGTCCAATCTTACGAAAAGAGCCAAGGTTTTTGAGATTGAGGTTTTGTAGAGAGAGGAGAGGGTGAGGAAGAGGGTCACTAGGATTGGTTTGTCGCCGATGAGTTGGCGGAGTTGGGTGGTGGTGAGGGTGAAGATGTCGTGTTGTGTGAAATTGATGTTGAGGGTTGAGGGTGATAGTAAAGCGGTATTCGAAGCTCTGGCTGAGGCGCTCGCGTATTTTGACAGAGTTGGTGGTGTTGTTGCTCCTGTTTGGAGTTTTGAGATTACTGAAGACCAGTCTGCTGAGTCGATGAGTGTGAGATCCAGGATTGGTGCTGATGCCTCCGTCGAAGGATCCTCTTTAGCGGCATCCAGTTCTGATTGAGGTCGTCCAGCAGCATCAGATCTCAAATGCCGTAACAGTCCAGCGAACGCCAAAATCTCAGCAGCACCTCCTCCAAAACAAATTGCTTTGGCCGATGAGTTTGACAAACGTTGGACCCAATCATCTTCAGCTCTCTCCTCACAGAACTCAGCCATCACATTCGCAAACGCCAACGCCCTACTCGGACTCCACCGCAAAGCATACCCCTCCCTCTTCTCCTCACCTCCAAACGCCCCCTCCCAATCCCTCTCCAAAACTTTCTCATTAACTTCCTTCAACACCGGTATCAGCGCCTCAAAGTCCTCAGAAGCCGCAAACGAATCCTTGAAAATGTTCAAAACAAGTTGTTGCAGTTCAACAGGTAAACATTGGTCTTGAGGGGTAGGTTGGTCCTTTGGCGCATCCAAGTGAGGTTTCGGCTTGGCCTTTTTCATGTAGCCGTTTCCTCGCCATTCTGGTTTTGCGATTGGTGGGGGTCGCGCTGGGGCTTTGGAGGCGCCGCTGCTGAGGATAGGGCCGTGTTTTCTTTGCGATTGCGCTTTTCTGTCGTATTGACCCATTGTGTTTGTGATTGCTTTTGTGGGTCTTGAAAAGTGATGGTTATTGTTGGTTGATGATGGAGGTGGAAGATGTGGTTTGGAACGTTGGCAAATTTTCGTCGAGAACATTGATGGAAGGTGCAGAAGCTAGTTGCGGGGATAACCCGGAATTAAATATACTGACATCCATGGAAGTGATGGTTAATGTTAGAGTCACAAATAGGTGGAAACTGCATGGTTGTGTCTTCTTTGAATTATGCGCAGCTATTTTGAACTTCAGACTGGCATCCAAATTAGAGTAGCAAATGTGAGAGAGGCTGAAGCGTTGGAGTCGCCTGTGCTACTGGCTCTCGGATGTTCTGTTTGAAAAAGGAAAGGGGTATCTCTGAATCAAAACGCAATGCTTCGATACTTGTCGTATCTCTCTCAACTCTCCTCCTCCGCCTGCTCCTGTTCCTGCTCTTCCTGCTCGTCCAGCAGATTCTTCAATGCTCCATCATCGCAAAGAGCTTGCATCCATGATTTGACGAAAGATCCATAATCATGTCTACGATGCATGGCCTCTTCGGCGTCTGTCTTCTCTGCTTGTTGAGAATCGCGTACCTGTGCTTTGTAGCCAGCCTGATTCGTCACAAGCTCTTGCCGTACCTTGAGCAGGCTCTCTGGGCAGCTTGATCTGAGCTGCTGGGTCATGTTCTCGGCCAAAATCGTCTCGGAGATCATGTCATCGGTCAGACCGTAATCTTCGTCTGCGCCAAACAGAGTGCTGTCCTCTGATTTTGGATCAATGAAGCTACGCCAGCTGTGAGACACTTGATCAAGTTGTGTCTGAACCTCTTGGAGCGATCGGATGTTTTGCGCAAGAGCCCGACGATCTTCAACAATCGGGTCTTGCACGACGGCCATCAGACTGAACTCTAGCTGACCTTCTTCATACTGAGCCATGCGGACCGCAAGAGTACCTTGGACTATCCTCAACCAGTCTTGGTCAGGCTGGATCGTCCCGACAGCGGTAGGAAATGAGTCCAGACCATCGAGCTTCCAGACGTCGTCACCAATAGGCATGTAGGCGACGAAATGGAATCCCGATGCTTCAGACTCTTGCTCCTCTTCCTCTTCAACCACAGCTTTGCTGTTTCTGGCTTTGCGTGGAGGGTTAGATCTTACTGCGGTCGGCGTTGATTCTTCATTGGTTTTGGCGGCTTTCTCTGCAGCTCTCTCTGCAGCTTTCTCTCTTGCTTTAGCCACTTTGGCAGCAGTTTCAGCTTGCGTTTTCTGCTTTCTGACCATTCTTTCATTTCGCTCATGCATCTGAGAATCGATTGCGAGCATGTCAGTGTCTCGTGCGAAAGAATTGTGGATCTTGCGCACGAAATCAAAGCTATCGATTGCGTGGCCTCTAGCAACCGGATCAAAGGTTTCCGTGAATTCTTTGAAGCACTGTAGAGGCAAGCCGAGCTCTAAGTCTGGAATGTTATTGACGATGTTCAGCAGAGCAACAGTTCCGCATGCAAATTGGGGAAGCTTGATGTGTTAGTCTTGACGGTGAAACCATGAATGGTGACTCACTTGATTGGCGAACCAGACATGAGAAGGACATGTTGTTTCTGGGACCTGTTCAGCAGTATCATCTTGCTGGTATCTGAACAGAAAGATGACTGCGTGGACCGGTTTGGGTAAGACTGCTAGGTTGGTATCGTCGACACCGAATACTTCTTGGACTCTAAGATCGCGAACGCCTATATCCTTGAGAATGGTGGTGAAGAAGGCCTGCAGGCGGATTAGTTCTAATCAATTTCCAACGTGAAAGAGTCAACAAACAGGTTCGGATTCAATCTCGCACCAACCAGGCCATGAGTCTAGTTTAGGAGTAGCGGATGTAGGAGGTGGAGAACTTTGAGGTGTACTTGATCCATTCGTACGTCTTTTCTTCTTAGGCGGCATTGTGACGGGTGTTATGATTCAAGTACGAGCGTCGACAAACGAACAGAGATTTCAAAATTGGCACACGACATGGCAATATTATGAGACAGATGTGAAAGAGCGAGCGAGGCTGTACGCAGTAAGACAGTCGATCGAGATGGAACGACAGGGTGACCCATGGACAGCGCGTTGTGGTCGCGACGCCAAGAGCTGTGACGAGCTTGATTGTTTTCATGTGCAAAACATGCGACAAGTCAAGTCGAACCAAAGCCATTCCTAAGCCAACATTCACCTCAGCAAACCGAACATCGCATTGGATAGCTGGACCAAGATCCACAGCATGCGATGAACGGCACACCTCGTCTTCGCTCCGGCGCCTTTCCCTCGACGCCGCAGTCGACGCGGCGCAACAACCTTACTCCTCAGAAGCTCCCAGACATCACCCAGCTCAGAGCTGCTGCCCCGGCACGACAGCAGCCTCAGGACAATGACGGTCCTCTGATACCCGTCGAGACACTGGACGCGCCAACACAACGACTTTATGTGGTGGGCTTCTACCTGGCGCTGGTGGGATGGAAGATGTACGACCACTTTTACCTGAAAGAGGAGGAAACCGAGTCGCTATGGCTGTTTATGAAATGGGTCGCCTTTGATGGTATTTTCCTGTTCGGCTTGCCCGAGTTGCGCATTCCCTGGCTCGAGTGGTCGTCAGCGACAATGCTGCTTCTCTTCCTAGCCCACGCCATGCTGGACGCCATCCTCATGTTCCGTATTCAGCTTCCTGTCGGCGCTGGTCTCGCTGCTATTGGCAAGATCTTCTACGACCGCGAACTCGGTGTATCGGGCCACCATGTCAAGCAGTCCAGCATTCTGCACAACTCGTCCTTGATTCTCGGAAAGCAAATCATTCACATCCTGCCAGAGGGTTCTGCCATCCTGAACCCGGCCAAAACCTCCTTCTGTCTCAGCTCGGCGAACCAACAAGTCTACCTCCCGATTCAAATCAACCAGACCACCCCGGTAAGCATCGACTTGCTCCGATACGAATTCGATGGCGCCACCAACGAGACCATCCACATCTCGGGCAAAGAAATAAAGAAGATGATGAAGGACGCCGCTAGATCCGCCTCACACCCTCCTTCCAACCAGCCTTTGCTCTTGCAATATCCTGCCAAGAAGACTGGTAGATATTTGTTAGCCAAGGTTATGGATGAGTCCAAGCTAGAAGTACAAAGAAAACGCATCGGCGACACCATCATTGTCACTTGTCCACAAGCCGTCATCAAATCCACAACACCTGATGCTTGCAAGGGCGACTTGTCAAGCATTGATCTCGAGGTTACCGGAACTCCTCCTCTGCGTATCAAGTACCGCAAGATTACCAATCAGAGAGAGCAGGAGGCCCATTTCCAGAGCATCCAACCCGATGACTTTGTTTCTCCTCTGATTCAGCAGTCCTCGGATGCTCTGGCCATTAGGAACACCAAGGATATCTCCTGGGCCCGCGCTCAAACTGTCACTGTTCCTCTCAGAGAACACATGGGAGAGAGCGGCAAATGGGTCTACTCTATGGACGAGGTTGAAGATGCTTTTGGAAATATCGTATCATACACTGAGCGTCAGCATGACGACCAGGAGAAGCCTTCAGCAAAGGCCGCACATCTTCATCAAGTCGTGACGGTGCACGAACGGCCCCTTGTTGTCATGAGAGGCTGCGATTCGCAGCATCCACTCAAGGTTGCCAAAGGTCAGCCTACTGCTCTTCCTGTTCAGTATGGTTCCACGGCGGCCAAGGGTACCGGCGGTTTCCTTAACACTCCTTACAACCTCGAGTACATCTTCACCCCCGAAGGCCAACTCCGGGCCAACGGAGATCACAGTGATGCAGCTCAGACCAAGTCAATTTCTATCAAGAATCAGGCGCAAAGACCAACCGTTCAAGACGCTGGTCTTTACACCTTGCACAAGGTGTCTACGGACATCTGTAGTGGTGAAGTCTTGGAGCCTGCATCTTGTTTGCTGCAGAACCCTGCGGAGCCAAGCCTTCGTATCGACAAAGAAGAAATCTTTGACAAATGTGCCAACAAACCCATTGGTCTGCGTGTCGACTTCCATCTCACCGGAACACCTCCGTTCAAGATTCATTACCAGATCACAAAGAAGGATAGTCCCCATCATGTGACACATATTGAGACAGTCAACGGTTTGCGTGGACAAATTGAGTTGACCCCTCCTACTGCCGGTCACTACACATACAGATTTTTCGAGATCAGCGATGATGTCTACAAGCTATACCCGCTCAAAGGAGATGACATGGTCATCGAGCAAGATGTCAAACCCTCTGCTTCTGCGAACTTCATGGAATCAACGCCATCTCGCAAGGTTTGCATCGATCAGCCAGTCTCTTTCGAAATTGCACTTCGTGGACAAGGACCATTCACGGTCGAGTACGAACTTGTTCGTGGTAGCAACAGAAAACGCCACACCCGCAAAGATATCGATGGCGAGCAGTTCACCATCAGCACCGATCCTCTCACCAAGGGTGGCGATTACACTCTTGCGTTGGCCAGTGTGACTGATATAATGGGTTGCAAGGAGTTCTTGAAGCAAGAAGCTAAGATTAACGTCCGTCACCAGAGACCAAAGGCCTCTTTCGGACAAATTGAAGGCACACGCGCTATCAAGACTCTGCAAGGGAAGACAATGAGACTGCCTCTTAAGCTTACTGGAGAAGCACCTTGGAGTGTCGTCTACCGTAATCTTCGTGACCCGGAGCGCTCGCTCACGGCCAGACTGGACTCACCTAACAGTGACTTTGCAACTGCTCAAGAAGGCACATACGAGCTCCTCCAAGTGCACGACGCTATTTGTCCTGGTGCTGTCGACGAAAATGCCATGAAATTCAGCGTCGACTGGATCGAGCGTCCGCATCTGAGAATACCCGAGGCATCGTTTGACAGGATTGAAGGCGGAAAGTACATCAAGAACGACGTTTGCGAGGGCGAGGAAGATTTGGTGAACGTTCACTTTTCTGGTGCTCCTCCATTCCAGTACAAGTACGATGAAAACATCGTGTCCGAGCGTGGTGCCAAATCGAAGCGCAGCAAGGCTATCACTGCCGCACTTGGTGTCTCGTCTATCAACCTTGACACCTCGCAAGCTGGTGTGATCGATTATGTCTTCACTGAGCTCGCCGATGACAACTACGACCACAGCTCCAAGCACTTCACTCCTGTCACCATCCAACAACGTGTCAATGCTCGTCCTTCTGCCAAGTTCACTAATCCCGGCCGAACATACAGCTACTGCTCCGTGGAGTCTGCTGGTGAGGAGGTCATCCCCATTACTCTGGAGGGCCAGCCTCCGTTCACGATTGATGTCGAAATCAAGCACCATGGATCAGCCCGCCCTGAACTGTTCTACGTCAAGGACATCCAAAAGAACACTCATGACTTGCGCGTCCCTCACCAGTCGTTGCATCTCGGTAACTCTGCTGTATCTATTCGCAGAGTCACTGACAGCCGTGGCTGCAGTCGCATTGTAGATGCAACTTCACCCAGAGTCCAGATCTCAGTCCACGATGCTCCTACAATTCGCGCTCTCGAGAACCAGGAAGACTTCTGTGTCGGCGATCGCATTTCCTTCGCATTGTCCGGTCAAGCTCCTTTCCAGGTCTACTACGAGTTTAACGGTGTGGCCCGCAAAGCTAGCTCAGGCAGCACGACCTTCAAGCGTTTGGCAGAGAAGCCTGGATCGTTCGTCATCACCGGCGTCAGCGACTCCGGCTCCTCCTGTCGCGCTTCTACCCGTATTGAGAAGAAAATTCACGGTATGCCATCAGTGCGCGTGGGCAAGGGTGTTGAATCTCAAGTAGACATTCACGAGGGTGGGGAGGCCGAGATCACCTTCGACTTCGGCGGTACACCACCCTTCGAGTTCACATGGACACGCAGCACAAACGCTCGCCGTGGCCAAAGATCTGAGGTATTGGAGATGAGAAGCGAGATGTCTCATGAACACCACATGCAAATCCGGGCCAGCGAAGAAGGCACTTACGAAGTCGTATCTATCAAGGATAGATACTGTGCCTATGCCAAGGAGGGCATTGATTTGACGAAGAAGAAGGGCAAGTTGCTTACATACTGAGCGTTGTGTCCTGTTCTGCATCCCTTCTGCATGTACAGTATATACCTTTGTTCTTTTCTTCCTTTTTGCATTTTTGGCGGGTAAAATCAAAATAACGACACTTTTTTTTCTCTCCAAATCGTTTGTCCAGTTGCGTGCAGTAAGTTTTGTGATTTGCAATGTTTAGCGCTCATGTTTTCTAGCATGCAAGGTTTGAGAAGCCACGTGCCGATCGAGCAGGAGCTTCAACAAGTCCTGCGGTCATCAGAGGAATATAAGCCTGACGAGGAGGGAGAGGGATTGGGGGTTGCTAGGTTAGAGCAAAGGATAGGGAGGATAGGGAGGAAAGGGCAAGTTCAAGCGAAATCAGCTGCACCTTCCTAGCGTCGTGGCACTTTGAACGAGCCAGTTCCTCTCGCACTTCCAAGTACATCCTTACTTCAACTTTTTTGTGTTCTTCGAATGTTCGCAAAAACATGTTGTCGGCAACTTCATAAGAACGTCCTTTACTATACCGCTTGTTTGTCTATGACGAACTCTACCTGGTACCATAGCGACTCGTGCGTGGTCGGGTCCGTGTTCAAGGCGGCCACCACAGTATTTAACACCTCCGTTTGACGCCAGAATCTGGTCAATAACAGATACCTCGACATGCGCACATCACAGACTCGACAGAATAGTGTGCTGCTACTGTGGGTGGCATTTCTGGGAAATGCAGCTGCAAATTCACCTTCAGCGTCATTTTCGCTGGGAATGCCTTATGGAGTCAACGCTGCGTCGATTCCATATCTTCACCTCTCGGCTCTGGAAATGGCACCAAAGTGCGATGACGCAAACGCAACGATGAAGAGCTACAGAAGACTCATTGAGGGATTGTCTACCATCGCCAACATGATCGAAACTACCGATGCGCATACAAACGTGCCCGCCGGAAGCAACAAAGATACACACACGATATCACATGATGTCGAAGCAGGATCCCAAAACAATCAGCCAGTGTCACAAAGGAGAGTTTATCTTGGTAACGAGAATCCCGAGGGCTGTCCTACAGATATCGACACACCTTTTTGTCATGAGTGTGGGGGCGACAAAGGTTCACCCGACGGAGTCAGCAGATGCAGAGGTGTAAGTTGTCTAAAATCCAGGCGCCACCGATTTCACTAAACGGGAGAACAGATCGCAGAGCAGAATATGTTCCTTGAAGATTGTTTAAGTGAGGATGTGGAAAACAATCATAGTGATCCGCTGAAACGTACGAGTCGGGCTGAGAGACTTCGGAGGTGGCCGGAGCACGAAGAAATCTTGAAGGAGATTGAGGAGTATGGAGACGAGGATGAACCTGTTGATTCGAACGCAGACCTCGTTGAGGTCGAAGACATTGATCCAGGACAATGCTCGGATGCAGAAGTAGAAGTGAGTCAAGACATCGCGCCAACAGCACGCCGCTGTTACAGCATGCATGTGTCCCTAATCAATAACGTCCCTTCAGGTAGAGCCACAGTCGGCTCAACTGCGTACTGGTCGGCTCTCCCAAGCATGAACGGAGATGTCACATCGAGACATGGTTTTGATACTTCCTACCATCCTCGTCTCTTCAGCCAAAGCCAAGAATCAAGGAGATGACCCGAAAGTCGAGAACGGTCCCCATTGAAAAACCAACGCTTGGATCGGTCATGCTTTCCATGTCGGAGTGCGCCGAGGTTTTGGGAAGCTGTGACTATCGTGCGGCTTTTGACCTGTAACCGGAGAGTCGACACGTTTTCATGACTTTGTTGGTAAAGGACATGATCTGGAAGTCGAGAAGAAAGTCAAATGAGCCGGTCTTGCTTTCTTTTCCCCTACTTCGTCCTTGTTTCCCTTTCGGACTGCGCCGAGGATTGAAAGAAGCTGCGAATATCTTGTATTTTCTGATCTGAAATTGGAGCCAACGCTGGTTCACAAATTGGCAAGAGACATGATCCGGAAGTCACGAAGAAACCTAAATGAGGTGTTCTTGCTTTCCCCCCCTTACTTGGTCGTTCCTTCCATCTTTAGTGATGTCAATGGGGCTGGGTCAGCTAGAGTAAAACTACTTGCTATAGTTGAGTTAAAACTATGGCCGACGTCTACCCAAGCCCTCGGAATAAGCACCCATTATGATCATGTGCTTATCAGAACAACGACCTCTCTTCTCTTTGACGAATATTGCGGAGAAAGAGTGCCAACTGAAGGTCGCGGACAGGTTTCCGAAACTTGTCTATACCATATCAGCATTAGCGTCGGAACCCTTCTTCCTGCAGAGATCTGGACCACGGCAACAAACTACGGTAACCAGCCACCTTGAATCACTATAGATAGCGCTTAACGCCCCGTATTCTCCCCATATTTTCTCCAGACTTCCCCAGAGTCCTTGAAAGCTTGAAGTTATCCTTATCCTATACCAGAATCAGTCATGGAAAAGTCCGTTGACGCTGTACACTTGGAAGACGTGCAAGCCTTGAGCGCCAATCTTGCCGAGATCTCTCACGATGGCAAACCTGTGTGGGAGCAACGCCAGACATATGGGCCGGCTGGCATTCGTGGATTAGCGACCTCGAAGTATGTGCTGGCCGCTGCAGCATTCTCCACCTTGGGTGGCATGCTCTTTGGATACGAGTAAGCTATTGGATATGTCTGTCAGAAAGGTTATCGCTAACACATGCCTCAGTCAAGGTGTCATGGCAATCACGCTTACCATGGACCAATTCCTCACTCAATTTCCTGAGATCTCCAGTACCGCTGTCGGCGCCAGCTTCAACAAAGGACTGATGACTGCGATGATCGAGCTCGGCGCCTTCTTCGGAGCCATGAACTGCGGCTGGATCGCGGACAAGTTCTCCCGAAAGTGGTCTCTTTTCATTGCCAGTATCATCTTCATTGTCGGATCTGTCCTCCAAACAGCCGCCGTCAACTTTGAGATGCTCATTATCGCTCGTCTCATCGGTGGCTTTGGTGTTGGCATGTGTGCTTGTCTTGCTCCCATGTACATCTCAGAAATCGCTCCACCTGAGATCAGAGGTACACTGCTTGTCATCCAGGAGTTGAGCATCGTCACTGGCATCGTTATCGCTTTCTACATCACATACGCTACTCGTCACATCCAAAGCCACTGGAGCTGGCGCGGGCCTTTCCTGATCCAGATGTTCCCGGCTCTATGCCTCTGCGTTGGTGTCGTCTTCCTACCTTACAGCCCTCGCTGGCTGTGTGGTCAAGACAGAGACGAGGAGTCTTTGAAAACGCTCAGCAGACTTCGAGGTGTTCCCGAGACTGACTCTCGCGTCCAGCAAGAGTGGTACGAAATCAGATCCGAAGTGGCATACCGTCGTGAAATCGAGCAGGAGAAATACCCCCACCTACAAGATGGAACTGTTTCTTCTACCATCAAGCTTCAGGCCAACAACTGGGCGGACACTTGGAGAGGCCGCAATTGGAGACGTACACAGGTCGGAGTTGGCCTCATGTTCTTCCAACAGGTAAGTTCTTCACTTTTGTTTTGACTGGACGAGACCTGACATATATTTTCCTAGTTCGTCGGTATCAACGCTCTCATCTACTACTCACCCACCCTCTTCAAGACCATGGGCTTGGACTACGAGATGCAGCTTACCATGTCTGGTGTCCTCAACATCTGTCAAGTCATTGCTTGCCTCTGGGCACTCTGGGGCATGGATCGCTTCGGTCGCAGACAGTTGCTACTCTACGGTGGTGTCTGCATGTTCATTGCACATTTCATCATTGCAATCTTGGTCGGATTGTACCATGACTCCTGGTAAGACTTCTCTCCTCGTGTTTGGTTCTTGAAAGACAATCACTAAACCACATCATAGGCCTACTCACTCCACCGAAGGTTGGGTCGCTACTGCCATGCTGCTCTTCTTCATGCTGTCTTTCGGAGGTAAGTCACAACACTTGACGAAAACAAATCAGCCGTCTGACAACTAAAACAGCCACTTGGGGCCCCATTCCCTGGGCGATGCCAGCAGAAGTCTTCCCATCCTCCATCAGAGCAAAGGGCTGCGCACAAGCAACCATGTCAAACTGGGTAAGTCCCTCTTTCTCGTCTCCAAAGCATCCACTAACCCAGGCAATAGGGCAACAACTTCATTATCGGTCTCATCACCCCTCCCATGATCGAGGGCATCGGCTTCGGCACCTACGTCTTCTTCGGCGTGTTTTGTCTGATCGCATTGGTCTGGGTGTGGTTCTTCATCCCCGAGACCAATGGCAGAACACTTGAGCAGATGGATTATGTGTTCAAGGATACACAGACGAATGAGGAAAAGCAGCGTCGTGCGAGAATCGAGGCTGGTATGGTCAACAGGGTCAACGAGGTTGTTCGCAATAACTCGGTTACGGCTGTGTGAGAGATGTCCAAGCGGGTATTGGATCATGATGTATACGATTAGGATATGAGCCTGGAAGAATGGCTCTTCATGGCGAGCTGGACTCTGAACACTCTGGACAGATAGTTACGAACTTCAACAACTCAGCTGTTGAATAAACGAATGGAAGACCTTGTACTCGGTATCAGACACAAGTCTCTACAATCGCGACGCGTCACTCGCGTAAGGATGAGGTGACATCGCTAGAACTGCATTGTATCTGATAGTAGAAGAATGAAGAATACTTTTTGAGAACCCCGGTGCCATAGGACCTGAGAGTCTTCTCAAATATTGATTTAGATGCGGAGTTTTGAAGAACAGCTCAACTGGCAGTGTCGATTGTGTTGCACCTTCTTCATCCTGGTTGACACAAGAGCTAGGTAAGCAAGCCACACTGGTCAAAATGCTTGGCCACCGCTCTAAGCGTTTTGTCAGACGTCTTTGTGCGACTTTCATCTTATCAGAATCATATTCTGTCAACATCGAATCTCGCGCAATGTCTGATAAGTGCGAATGGTTTGGTCCTTTGGATGAGTTCTCGTCAAGCCGGTGATGTGTTGAGATGGCGTTACTTCGAGGCCTTTTTGAAGCGCTGTGGCGGAGCTAGCATGATTGACTGCATGAACATGCATACGGCTGAGATGCGGCAGCCAGCAGCAATTCGGGTGCCCGATAGCAGCGTGGATCTGCCCACGGTTCTGATCTCTTGCATTTCTTCCTCCCACTTTCTCCCATCAAAACCGTACTCGTAGCTTTTTTTTGTATCAATTCATGAAGCACAGGCTGCTGTTGACAGTATGAGCAACAGCATACAAATCTCATACGCCAAACATGATGACGTTACCGGACGAAAGACTGAGACATCGCGTCAAATCATCGACTGCCTGGCTTCTTCATACCCATCGCCCATTCATTGTAGACCTTTACCACAGCATCACCCAGGAACATGTACATGGTTCCTTGAGAGCGAGTCTTTTGGTCGCTGGATGGTCAACTCTCCTTCCTTCCTTTGGCTCCAAGGTCGTCCTGGAAGCGGCAAAACAATTGTGAGTGCGGCTGTCGTAGAATATTTACAAGAATACGGAAAGAGTAATCAAAGGGTTCTCTACTTCTTCTTCGATTTTACGGACCAAGACAGAAGCAGTATAGAGGGATTGGTCCGCAGTCTTATTGTACAGATCTACCATGGCCTTCACGAGGTGGACAATTTGCGATCCTCATCCTTTACTGGCAACGGAGTCCACCAGCAACATGACCTGAAATCTCTCACAGACATCTTGAGCACTCTGATGAACCAACTCGACGAGGTCGCCATCATTCTAGACGGATTGGACGAATCTCAGGATAAACAAGCAGTCTTGATATGGGTAGAGGCTCTTCTTCACGGACGTCATCCTAATGTCCACGTCCTGGTCGCGTCAAGAGCTGACGATACCATCGACTCATCAATTAGAAAGTATCATACCGACGAAGAAATTGTGGCTTTGGAAAGCGAAGAAATTGGTACCGGCATCCGCACATACATTGAAACTAGGGTTAAAGAAGGTCGAGCATCGAGGAAATGGGCAGCACAGCCAGGGCTACAAGAGAACATTGTGGATGTGGTAGTAAAGAAGTCTGACGGCACGTATGATAAGCCCCCTGATCATTTTACCTATGCAATACTAAAGCCGCTGCAACAGATTTCGATTAGCTTCATGCCACCTTGATGAGCTAGAAAAGTGCTCTGGTCGTTCGACCCTCGAAAGAGCTCTATCCAACTTGCCCACAACATTGGGAGAAACGTACACCCGCATCCTGGCCTCAATCCCAGAAGAACACAGGCAGAACGCCATCGTTATTTTGAACCTCATCCTCTGGTCCGATCGACACCTCAGCTTGGACGAGGTCGCAGATGCACTAGCCACCCAGCCTGGAAAAAAGCCGGGATTTGACGCCAGGAACAGGTTGTTTGATCCCATGGACATACTGCAACTTTGCGCTGGTCTTGTTGGCCTGGTAAAAAGATCAGACAATGGGGCTGAAATGATGGATCGTTCTCCAAATATCCAATTGGCTCACTTTTCCATCAAAGAGTATCTGAAATCGCCTGATGTTACCCAGCCATTCGGCGAAGAGGTCAGAGAACACAAAGCCCGAGCAGTTATTGCAAAACTTTGTCTCTCGTACTTGTCAAGCATAGATCACAGCCTCCCTCTTGACGCAGTAAGGAAACAGTTTCCATTTTCACAGTACTGCGCTAGATACTGGATGGAACACGCCAGAGTAGCTGAGTCGGAGGACGAGCTACTTCAACAACAAATCATGGACTTTTTCGCTGACAGAATGGCATACGCAACCTGCTATAGCCTTTTTGATCCAGACGAGCCCTGGCAAGAAATGAGACGGGACAGAACAACAAAGATAGCCGACCCCTTGTACTACGCGTCTCTCGGGGGTCTGCTCCACACAACAAAACTGCTGACTGAGCAAGACACACACGTCGATGCCAGGGGCGCCAAACTCGGCAACTTTTCACAGGCTTCTCTGAATGGGGGTTATGACGGAGTCATAGATGATTTCATAGAGTGGGACGAACGTATGCGTAGGACTACGGACGTCCTCGCCAATTTCTGTTACCCTCGTTACCACCACATCAAGGAAGGAATTGTTGGCATACTGCTTGAAGCGGGCGCGAATCCAAATCTATCATCTGGACCACATGGTAATGCACTGCAGATAGCTGCAGCTTCAGGTCATGAGGGTGTCGTCAGGACGCTCCTGGAATTCGATGCAAACGCGTACCTTCCTGATGCCGCAGGTCGCACGCCTCTACACTTGGCTGCCTCAAGTGGCAGCTTGAATATCGTTCGACTTCTGCTAGACCGTGGTGCGGATGCTATGCTAGAACAGCCAGACTCCCAGTGTTTTACAGCTCTGGATGTTGCATTCGAGCACGGATTTGAGGAAATTGTGGATCTCCTGCTAGAGAGAGGAGCTCGCTTCACAGGATATTTAAATGGCCTCAGAAAAACAAAAATCGACGAAATGCTCAGGTCAAGATTGATGAAGATCTGCTCTGAGTTATACGAGACCAATATAACTTTGACTGACGAGCTGAAGGCAAAATCATTCGGACAGGCGTGTCGAATCGAAGTTCTGGACATCTCACTCGAGAGGAAGACCGAAAGACTTGATATCAACCATGACATCCCTCATACAGAGCGCCTTCTGATAGTAAGTCAACATGGTCTTATACAATCTAGTAATATTCTCACTCCTTGGCTGCAGCAGAAAAGTCCGTCTAGAGTTTTCAGGAAGTCCTTCCATTCGAACGCTGACGAGGATGCCCGCCGGCGTCTTGCTCGTGAACGCAGGCTGCTAGAACATTTACATCATCCCAACATCGTGTCGTTCTTGGGTTTTGACATTCTCGATGAAGAGCCAACGGGCGAAAGCTTACTGTATCTCTACTTGGAATTCTGTGAAGGGGGAGATTTATCACGTCACGTTCGACCCAGCGAAATTTCTGACGAATCTGACGATGACAGTGTGCAAGGCGCTTCACTGACATCAAATCCAATCGACATCGAACAGCTGAGCCTTGAGCTCGCCTGGTCTATATGTGAAGATCTGGCGTCCGCTCTAGCATACTGTCATCATGGGGTGGAGCTCACAGTGGATTCTAATTTCAAGCGATCTTACAGCTTGGCGTATTCCTGGCTCGATCCAGTTCTCCACCGTGACATTAAACCTGAGAACAGTGAGTTTGGCTTTTTCTCGAAACAGAAAATCATTTTGGCTGATGTTTCTTATCAGTTGTGTGCACATACGCATCAGGGCGAAGAGTTACCAAGCTATGCGATCTTGGGTGCTCGAGATTCAAGGAGTCCGAAGGGTCTCATACCAGAAATTTTGGAACACCAGGGTTCATACCTCCTGTAAGTAGGGATTACTCTAGACCTCGTTGATTGACTGACAGAATCAGGAATTATTTACCGGAGGCCCGTACACGGCTAAAGGAGATGTATACGCCTTGGGAGGTGAGTCATAGCTCAATTGCATGGCTTGTGATCTGATCTGATATGGATGTGTGCATGCAGAGACTTTAAGTATGCTCGCTATAAGAGAGCAGAGCCCGACTTGGACAAAGCTCATTGAGGAATGCAAGAGCTTGGAACCCACCAAACGACCTAGCAGTCTGGTGATCTTGCAAATTGCCAGAGAAGAGCTCAAGCGAGTCCCGCCACCAAGCTCAAACGACTCCAAGCTCACCTTCCTGCCGGATGCTACTCCTGGACTTAGCTACATCGAACAAGCAGTCTGCGAGAATTTCAAACGGTGCTCTAAGCTCCTGAAAAGAGGCCTAAAAGGAGAGCAGCCAGCCATCATGTTTACGCAGATTGCGAGAAGAATTCAAACACTGCTCCACGAAGCTCGTCCGCAAGATATCGAGCATTTCAGCATGGAAGATTGGCATCTACTATCAAGTGCTTGTCCGACGAATGCTGCCGTAGTCAGTCCAGAACGCTACAGCGAGAATCCTTTGTTTCCAAGTGAGACTCTCGGCCTCACTGCTTCCCACCTCGCGGCAAGTGTCAAGGCTGGGCATAGCCAATGGAAGAAGGCTTTGAAGAAAGGTTCATGAAGTGACGAGAACCAGATTATGTCTCGATGAGATGCCATTATTCTGTTAATATGACTGAGCGATCATAAAAGTCTCTGAATCCGAATGCCAGTATATCAAGTGTCAGATCGCTTGTATGCGCTTTCGACTTGAGATCAAGACCATGATCATGTCGCTATGTTCTGTTCAATCTACTCCATTAATCTTAGATCCGAATATCTTTCAGGACAGATGTGACGGCAGTCATGTAATTTAGTCCTGTCTCAACAGAGTCTTTGTTCACCACATTTTCGGTATCGAAGCCGTTCTCTAATACCGTCAAACAGTCTTGTACGAGCTGACAAAGCCTATCACCGGCGGCTGCAGGCAGTTTGGACCGTGCAAGCTCTATCAGGATAGCTTTGAGCTTCTGTGCATCGGGATATTCTTCTTCCTCTTCTGGGCTGCCATTTTCGGAACCAGAATCCTGATATGGTTAGTGTCAAACATTTGACTACGGAGATATGACACGTACTGCTTCGTCACCACCAGCAAAACTCTGATTCTCGACCATGATGTCTTGAGGCTTTTTGCCCATAACGCGGAGTTCCGAGACAAATTCCGCAGAAAAGTAGGTTCGTCTTCTTGACGTGACTGTGACCAGTGGTATCCAGAGCAAGATCTCTAACATGCACACGCCCAAGCTATATATATCATGAGACATGTTGTATCGTTCCTCCACAGTAATACCCTGGCGAGATGGATGCTGATATACGCCTAACAGTGGGTCTTGCTCCGGAAGGCGCTGTGTTGCAGCATCTGCTTTGCGTAGCATATGCCAATCCATAAGAAACACCCTGCAGTCGCTTCCTATTTTGTCTTCGCCGTCTGAGAAAAACAGTGCATTCTGGCTTCGCACTCGCTTGTGGACCATCTTTACACTGTGAACCTGGAAGATAGCGCTGGCCATCTGTTGGCACAAACTGATGCGAATGTTCAACGAGGGCGTAGGCTTTTGTGAATGTAACACATCCGCGAGTGTTTGCTCAATCATGATGTTGTTCGGTAGATCAAATACAAGGTCAAAGCAGCCATCGGCAATGTTGTCTTTGAGTCCGACCAAGACCAACGTGCCAGGTTGACTCGGCAACGAGGATAGCTTCTCCGCAAGATGTCTTAGATTGTTTTCCACGGCAGGCTTTCCTGAAGAGCTATATGGATGCTTCTCGCAGACGAAGAAACCGTGCTTTGGTTCAATGCCGTTTCGTTTGCTTACGAGGTCGCCTTCCAAAAGGTAGCAGCCTGGCCCAATGGCTTGGCTGTCGGAAGTGAAGATCCATTGGAAGTCCGTGTCTGACAGTAGAAGATGAGATGGCTGTGACCTTTTGATATGTATGAGCTGTATCACGTCTGTGAAGTCGCCCAGGGAAGTCTGTAGTTTGGTGCTGTGATTTGCTAAGATTTTCCTGGGCTCGTCCTTAAGCCAAAATCTCTTGGATTTGCTGAATTTCTCAACTTCGGAGACATATCCCTGAGCTTCGTGTAGGAGCTTCTGGATGTCGATGAATTTGTCGTTGAGTTTTAGCTGGTACTCAGGATTCATATCGTTGTTCTCGCAGTATATTCTTCCGGCCTCAAATTGAGCTCTAAGTAACAGTTCGCGGTCAAATATCGAGAGATCGCCCATCATGGTCCTGGGGTCTTTGACAGCTCGAACACGAGCAGCGACATCTTTGCCGAGCTTAATGATCTTCTCAACAACATCCGGAACGGCCAGAGCGAGCGCGACAAACTCCATGTTCAATCTGGACGATGTTTTGGGTCACTGAAAATGATCTAGTACTGGTTATGGAGAGGGCGAGTACGAGTACTTTGTGTTCTGTGCTTCTTATCGCTGACACAAATCAGGCCGCGGGTCGCGCTCTGCGTGGCTGACGGTTGGGCTGACATGCATGCGGCATGCACATCATGACATTTCAACAGCATTTGCCGCGAGATACTGCCCGTGAGAACCTACTCAGTGTGGTAAGAGCCATTTGCGAACCGCTTTCGTGGAGCCTTTCGATGCGCGAAACTTGAGGGACGTTGACTGTGGCGACGAGTCGAACCATGAAAGATCTGGCGCTTGGGTCAATGCCACCTGGGAAGTATGTATATTTCAAACTCCAGAGGTCAAGTACATACGGCCATAGTCAGCTGAAAACTGGGCATCCCGTCCGCTCTGCCATACATAAGCAGTTGAACGGCAGATTAGTACTACGGTGGGTGACCACGTGGGA
>JGI24891J29808_1000452_pt1 | contig 24361 bp, 22 predicted proteins | sample FreactcultuFSWF8_FD_29808 | JGI IMG/M metagenome (IMG submission 29808) | reverse complement strand
TACGAGGGTTCGAATCCCTTCGGGGCTACCACTTCCGCGCTAAGACTGGAGCAGATACCCATGCAGTGGTCATCTCTCGTCAATATCTGCGATCTCATCGCCACCTTCGCCTTTGCAACCGTAGGAGCCCGCGTGGCTGCCGCTAAGGGCATGGATTACGGCGGGCTCATCCTTATTGCTGGTGTCTCATCGCTCGCCGGTGGAACTTTCCGAAATCTCTTCTTGGTTCATCAGCCCGCCTGGGTTCTCAACCCTTGGTTATTTGCCTCGGTATTAGCCGCCGTTTTGATCACCATTATTCGCCAGAGTTCAGAGCCAGTCGGTCGTTTCTTGCTCGCCCTCGATACCTTCGGCCTAGCAGTCGCAACTGTTTCGAGCACTAACTACGCCTTGGGTTTTCATGTAACGCCTTTAATCGCCGTAATCCTCGGAATCACGGGAGCGGTCACTGGGGGATTGTTGCGAGATGTCTTGTCGCAAACGGAACCAGTTCTACTGCACCGCGAAACCATCGGTACATCTGCGCTCGCAGGTGCTGTCGTCTATGTTGTGCTCAATGAGTTCCACATGAATAAGGCGATACCGGCAATCGTTGGAGGACTAGTAGTAGTCATCGTTCGCGAGTTATCTATTAAATATTCTTGGAATTTACCGCGCGTAACTCGAGAGAGTTCAAATTAGATCCCAAAGGCTTTGATTATCCCAAGGGAAAACGCCCCAAAGAAAATCCAGAGAACAATTCCAAATGCGAGTGGAGCGCCTCCGATTTTCCGCAACGCCGCAAACCTGACTTTGATAGCCATCGAAAAGAGTCCAAATGCCAGAAGGAATTTCGAAATATTATTTAACACACCAAGTTCATGGGTACTTAAAGAAATAAAGTTATTTAAAACTAAAAAGCCAATAAATATGATGATGAATGGTGGAAGTAAATTTCTACCTTTTATGGCCTGGCCTCCCGTAGCTTCATTCTTATTGCCCAAAGAGAGAAAAATTAACAGAGGCGCGAGAAGTACAACCCGAGAGAGCTTGGTTATTACCGCATATTTGATGGTATTGCCTCCCACAAAGGATGCAGTCGCAATTACCTGACCGATGTCATGCACCGCAGCGCCAATCCAGGACCCTGCGGTGACGTTACTCAAACTTAATAATCGTGTGAGAGGTGGAATCACGAAGATAGAGAGAGTTCCAAGCAAGGTAACTAATCCGATGGCATAAGAGATCTCATCTTTATCGCTCTTACGCGCTGCTCCAACCGCTGCGATTGCCGAAGCTCCACAAATTGAAAATCCACTGGCAAGGAGAAGGGAGAGTCCTGGAGTAAATCCAAGTCGTTCGGCTAGCCATCTTGTGCACGCGAAAGTCACCAGAACCACGATCAAAATTGCAAGAAATCCCTTCCAGCCAATTGATCGCAAATTCGAGACGCTGATTTGGAATCCCAAAAGAGCGATGCCGGACCGCATGCCATATTTCGAAAGGAGTGGAGCGCCTGCATCGATTGCCTCACGCGCAGGCATTAAATTTCCAATAATTAGACCAAGCAGAAGTGAGAGAAATAGTGGACTCAGCGAAGGAAGAAGGTGATTTATACATAGAGTCAGGAGTATTAAAGGCGCTGAGAGCAGAATGTATGTGAGCCCTGACTTACTCATCGCATTAGTCTATTCCGTAATCCGGGTCGATCTTTTGGCTTGGATTTTTTAGTCGAGCGGATGACGGGAATCGAACCCGCACTGTCAGCTTGGGAAGCTGACGTGATACCACTTCACTACATCCGCAATTCTTACTCTGGAAATTAAGGTATCAGTAAAGCCTAAAGGGCGCTAACCCCTCTTCGAAATCGCTAACTCATTGAGAGTTACGAGGATATGTTTGAAGTTTTGCCCAGTAGCCCGACTCATTCCGATCTCACAGGTAAGGTTGGTCGAAAGGTATGCATCAAAGCGGCGGCCGCGAATCGATTCTGCCTCTGCTCGTGTGGCACTCGCCGTGAGTTCTGGGTGCAACATGCCGCGGTCTCCAGCGAAGGCGCAGCAACCCCAGTCGGGAGGAGTAGTGACCTCTCTTGATACGGCAGCTGCTAGTAGTTCAAGTTTCTTGTTGGATCTTAGAAGGGTGCTGGAGCAGGTTGGATGCAAGAGAACCGAGTTTAGAGTGTGTGTGATCTGGAGCTTAGGAAGAAGGACGTTAGCTGTGAAATCAACTGCGTCGACAATCTGAAGGTGCGAATCTTCTTTGGTGCGCAGTGCTTTAAGTAGTCCCTCGGTGCACGAGGAGTTTTCGCAGACGATGGGGAGTCGACCATTATCACTTGCCGCAAGAAGAGCCTGATAAGTCCGATCAACGATCGTTGAGTAGCCTTCGGCCATTCCCTTAGATTTCCAGGGAGTGCCGCAACACATCTCAGAGATACCTTCTGGAATCAAAAATCGGAGACCAGCTTTTGTCGCCAGGGATTGAAGTGCAGCGCTGCTCTCGGCTTCAAAGATGCTTACAAGGCAGGATGCGAAGAGAACAAAATCTGCGTTCGGCTCTTTAATTGGTGATCGGGATTTTCCACCCCGTGGCAGGCTCTTGGAGTAGAGAGGTACGCGATCTGCACCTACTAGGTTTCTTAAGCCTCGATTAATCGGCTCCGTAATCGAGTTGGGAATCCGTGATGCTGCAGTTAGGGAGGCCCCTAATCCATTGATGACGCCAGCCCAATGCAGTGCGAGTTGATTCCAGATTGCATCAGGGATACCTTCGTTGCGTTCCGCTCGAAGAGTTGTCACCAGAGTTCCAGTGTTGATTCCTACGGGACAAGAGCTTTCACAGAGTCCATCCGCAGCGCAGGTCTCTTCAACGTCATACTCGGAGCTCTTGCGGAGTTCGGCGGCAAGGAGAAGATCTCCAGCGAGCTCTGCGCTCCTGAGCGCACGACGCAGAACAATCCGCTGACGGGGAGTAGTGGTTAAATCCTTACTTGGGCAGATCGGCTCACAATAACCGCACTCTACGCAGTGGTCAGCAACCGCTTCTATAGTTGGGTTGAGTTTGATGTTATGCATATGTGCGAGTGCATCACTCGAGATCAAGACTCCGGGATTAAAAACGTTTGCCGGATCAAAGGCGCGCTTTACTCGCACCATAATTGTGTAGAGCTCAGATCCATATTGGCGCTCCACGAAGGGCGCCATCATGCGACCTGTTCCATGTTCGGCTTTTAATGAGCCGCTTTTGGAAAGAACGAGATCCACCATCTCTTCGGTAAAGAGGCGATAGCGCTCCGCTGTGTGGGGATCCTGAAAATCCTCGTTTACTAAGAAGTGGATATTTCCATCCTTGGCGTGACCGAATATCACTGCGTCGTCATAACCATGTTTTGCAAAGAGTTCCTGGAGGGAGATGCAAGTCGCAGCCAACTCTGTCACCGGAACAGCAATATCTTCCAATAGGGCAGTGGTGCCGGACCTACGCGCTCCCGCAACAGTGGCATAGAGTCCTTTGCGGATATGCCAAAGTTCGGCGCGAAGTTCGGGGTCGGTTGTCAGCGCAGGCTCATTGATTGCGCCCACTGTGTTGAGGGTTTGCTGCGTCCCCTCGATCGTCGCACTTAATTCCAGATCGCTCGCCGCCTGGTATTCAACGAGTAATGCGGCATGATCTATGAGCTCAATCTGGCCCATATCGACCTTGCCGGCTCGCAATGAGGCGCTATCCATGAGTTCGATCGTGGCGGGATGACTGGCGACTAAAGCCTCAAGTGCGCCGGTCGCTGCATTGAGATTTTCGAAGATCAGCAAAGCGGTGGCAGCTTTACTGTGCAGTGGGATCGTGTTGAAAACCGCTTCTGCGACAAATCCTAAGGTTCCCTCACTGCCAATAAGTAGATGAAGAAAAATATCTAGGGGTTCTATGAAATCAATAAATGAGTTGAGACCGTATCCCATTGTGTTCTTGATGAGGTAGTGGTTTCGAATCTGGTCGACTAGATGTGGTTGCGAATCTATCTCGTTCTTAAGGTCGATGATGGAGTTGTATAACTCTGGTGCAGCTTTTTGTAACTGAGCGTCAGCATCTGAGTCCGCCGTGTTGATGATGGAGCCGTTGGACAAAACAACTGTGGCACTTTGGAGAGTCCGATAGGTGTTATTAGTTATTCCACAAGCCATTCCACTGGAGTTATTGGCAATTACTCCGCCAATCGTGCAAGCAATCTCGCTGGCTGGATCAGGTCCTAACTTGCGACCGAACCGAGCCAATCTTGCATTGACCGCCCGCACTGTGGCACCAGGTTGAACGCGAACTTGTGCGCCACCGTCGAGCACTTCAATCTTCCTAAAGAATTTGCGGGTATCGATCAGGATTCCTTCGCTCACCGCCTGCCCAGAAAGACTGGTTCCTCCACTCCTAAATGTAACGCTCGTTTTGTGTTCGCTGGCATGCCTAAAAAGTTGCGCGATCTGTTCAGCGTTCTGTGGTGTGGCAACTGCTTCGGGAATAAGATAAAAGTGCGACGCATCTGAGGATGTCCGATAGCGATCAATGGCTCGCGTTGAGATTAATTCATCAAGCGGACCTAATGTGTTAGTGGGACTCACGACTTACTTTGTCTCCGCTCGATCCAACTAAGAAATCGAGGTCGGCACCAGTGTCGGCACCTTGGACATGATCCACATAAATCTTTGCCCAACCGCGCACTGGAGTGGCATAGGCAGCAGCGCTTGCGGCGCTTGGTTTTCTGGCGCTCAGTTCTGCTTCACTGATCTCGATATTGAGCGATCGGTTTGGTACATCCAGCACGATGATGTCACCTGTTTGAACCAGCGCTAATGGACCACCTGCAGCTGCTTCGGGGGAGACATGGAGAACGATGGTTCCGTAGGCAGTTCCACTCATACGACCATCGCTAATTCGGACCATGTCGCGTACGCCTTGCTCCAGAATCTTCTTAGGAAGCGGCATATTTCCGACTTCAGGCATTCCGGGATAACCCTTTGGCCCACATCCGCGCAATATAAGAACAGTGTCTTGGGTAACGTCAAGATCTGGATCATCGATGCGAGCATGCAGATCCTCAATGCTCTCAAAGACGAGTGCGGGGCCACGATGAGTTAGTAGTTCTGGAGTCGCTGCGCTGGGCTTGATGATGGCTCCATTGGGGGCGAGGTTGCCGCGAAGGACAGCGATGCCTGCGTTCTGCATAAGTGGGTCTGCCGGGCTCATGATCACTTTCTTATCGAAAACTTCATTGCCAGGAAGGTAATCGGTAAGTGGGCGTCCCGTGACAGTGATTGGAACGGAAGAGAAGCGCTCGGGGATCTGGGCAAGCAGTGCCAATAGCCCACCAGCCCTAAAGAGATCTTCCATTAAAAATTCACCCGATGGAGCCAAATTGGCTAAGAGAGGAACATCGCGTCCAGTTCTATCGAAATCTTCTAAGGTGAGATCTATTCCGAGGCGTCCCGCAATCGCCAGCAGGTGAACCACAGAGTTGCTCGAACCACCAACTGCTGCCACGGCAGTGATGGCATTGATGAAGGATTCTTTGATCATGATCTGTGAAGGCCTGCGATCGGCGGCGATCATCTCAACGATCTGTCGACCTGTTTCATGCGAAAGTGCGAGTAAGCGAGCATCCGCAGCAGGTGTGCCCGCAAATCCTGGAATGGTCATTCCAAGTGTCTCAGCAATCACAGCCATCGTTGACGCGGTACCCATCGTGTTGCAATGGCCTTTGCTTCGAATCATCGAAGACTGTGACTTGATAAATTCTTGATTAGAGAGCTCGCCACTACGAACTTCTTCGCTGAGCCGCCACACATCTGTACCGCATCCAAGTGGTTGGCCCTTAAATGTTCCGGTCAGCATCGGTCCACCAGGAACAACGATTGCAGGAATATCGACTGAAGCCGCCGCCATCAAAAGTGCTGGAATTGTCTTGTCACACCCACCCAATAGAACAACACCATCGATGGGATTTGCCCGCAACATCTCTTCAATCGCCATTGCGGCCATATTGCGCCAGAGCATCGCGGTTGGCTTGACCTGAGTTTCACCGGGGGAGACCACAGGAAGATTGAGTGGAATACCACCAGCTTCCCAAATTCCTTTTTGGACGTACTCAGATACCTCATTGAGGTGCATGTTGCAAGGTGTTAAATCAGATGCGGTGTTAGCGATTGCGATGTGGGGCTTGGTACCATCAAAGGCATCATCGGGAAGTCCTCGGCGCATCCACGCGCGGTGTATATAGGAGTTTCGATCGTTACCGCCGTACCAACCTTGGCTTCTTAACTCACTCATCACCGCTCACTCACTATTCCATTAGTTGGAACCAAGCATTAGCATTTAGAAAACTATAGCATTGTGATCTTGTTACACCTGGCCGTGAAGGGAACAGCGTGCGCGCTCTACGAGTGGTTTCACCGAATACGGTAGAGATTCAAGAAGTGCCAGACCTTTCGCCAGGAGTCGGTGAAATCCTTTTAGATGTTGAACGGGTCGGAATCTGTGGGACCGACGTCGAATTATTTACCGGCGAGATGGCCTATTTTCAATCTGGTCGAGCCACCTTCCCTGTGCAACTTGGACATGAATGGACTGGCATTGTTACTGCAGTTGGGGTGGGTGTGAGCTCTGAATGGATTGGTAAGCGAGTCACGGGTGACACCATGCTTGGGTGCGGGTTATGCGCCACGTGCGCTTCGGGTAAGACCTACTTGTGCGACGAGCGAATTGAACTAGGTATAACCGATGGTTGGGGTGGGGCGCTAGCAGAGCAAATGCTTATCCCTGAGAGATTCGCCTTCGAGGTTCCCGAATCGATCTCGGTTGCCGCCGCAGCAATGATTGAACCCGCTGGAAATTCTCTGCGCTGTGTGGAAGCCACCGGGCTCGGTGAAAATCAAAAGCTCTTGATTCTTGGCGCAGGAACCATTGGTCTGCTTGCAGCGCAATTTGCGCTGGCTAAAAATCTAGAGGTTCATGTAGCTGGCTCTCGGCAATCTGCGCTCGATCTTGCGAGCCAGATCGGGGTACTGCATACGCACATGATTGAAGAAGTAAAGGGTGACCCTAATCGTGAATACGATGCAGTGATTGATGCATCAAGTGATGCAGAGATGCCATCGCTTGCACTACAAAAAGTATTACCAGGAGGTCGAGTCGTATTGATCGGACTCTCTGAAGCCCCAAGTTTGATCGATACAAAGATTGCGGTTCTCCAAGATGTCACAATCGTTGGGATCTTGTCAGCGTCTCCCGGGCTGCAAGGAGCAATTGATTATTTTGCATCAGGTGCAGTAAATCCAGAGCCGCTCATTAGCGAAGTCATTGGGTTCAATGAGGTAGCGGATCGACTTAAAGGAAATCGAAATCCGGATGCCAAACCCGGCCCCAAGATTCATGTGGATCCCAGGTTATAGTCGTGGAAGATCCAAAGAGAGCTTCAAGATCGTGAAGCCAACTGCGATAGATCTTTGTAAATGTCATGTGGGCGAAGGTCCCGTAGTAACAGGCGCTGCTCATGACATGGTGCATTGGGTTGATATTTTGAACAACAAGGTTCTGTGGCGCGATCTGGTGAGCGGTTCATCCGGTGAATTCATGACTTCTGAGCACGTCAGCTTTGTTCTGCCTCGAAGTAATGGGGGATGGCTACTAGGTACTGCCAGTGGCCCCGATCTGTTAAATGCAGATGGTTCGATCACGAGGCTCCCTGGTCGCCTAGAAGCAGATGGTTCACCTGATCCATTTCCGATGCGATGGAACGATGCCAAAGTCGGTCCTTGCGGTGAGGTGTGGATCGGCACGAGCGCATATGGAGCCACGAGCGATCGGATAGGCCTACATAGATTAAGTGCCGATGGCGTTCAGATGCGACGAGTCTTATCTGGGATGGGCTTGAGCAATGGGATGGATTGGAGCCCAGACGGTTCAATCTTCTACCTGATCGACACCGTCGCATTGACACTCTTCGCCTTTGATTACGTTGACGGAGAAATTTCCAATCAGCGCGCTGTCTTAACTTTTGACCCAGCGGCCGAGCAATACCCCGACGGTATGACGGTTGATAGTGAAGGTGGAATTTGGATCGCTTTTTGGAATGGAAGTTGTATTAAAGGATATGCGCCTGATTATTCATTACTGCAAACAATTGATTTTCCGGTGCGATTTGTCTCTAGCTGCGCCTTCGCGGGAGACGATCTCACGACTCTAGTCGTAACCACAGCAACAGGTGATAATGGTTGGCATGACGAACACGAACTTGCCGGTGCTCTCTTCACGATCGAGACAGATGTAACAGGAAAGGTGCCATATGTCTTCAACAACTAATTTTGCGGGGGAGCAGAGTGGTCGCGTTGCGCTCGTTACCGGCGGTTCGAGTGGAATCGGACGAGGTGCAGCTAACGAGTTAGCTCGTCAAGGCGCCTCTGTCGTTGTACACGGCTTAACAATCGATGAGGCAAATCTGGTGGTTCAAGAGATTCGAATCGCTGGCGGAACTGCGATCGCTGCCGCGGGCCCTATCGATGACCCTATGACTTCTCAATCTGCGGTGGCACTTGCACTGACTGAGTACGGTCAACTCGATGTACTTGTAACCTCGGCTGGAATTCAACGGTATGGAACTGCGCTCGATACTCCTATTGAAGTGTGGGATGAGGTCTTTAACGTCAATGTCAAAGGAGTATTCCTTGCTTGCAAGGCAGCACTTCCAGAAATCCGAAAGAGCCAATCAGGTGCCATCGCGATTATCGCTTCAGTTCAGGCTAGCGCCACTCAGGCGAATGTCGCTGCCTACACATCAAGTAAAGGCGCATTGCTCTCATTGGCCCGGGCAATCGCAGTAGATGAAGGTCCTCATGGAGTGCGCGTTAATTCAATAAGTCCCGGAACTATTGATACACCAATGTTACGAAACACAGCCCGTTTACTGAGCGATGGATCGCCCGCTGGTATGCAAGCTCTCGTCGATGATTGGGGATCGGCTCACGCACTTGGGCGCACAGGCACGATTCAGGAGTTAGGCTCGGTGATCTCGTTCGTTACAAGTCCACGCGCTTCGTTCATGACGGGCGATGACATCAGGGTTGATGGTGGGTTGCTCGCTCGGTTAGCTGCAGCCGCACCCAAGGAGGGTAAGTAAGTGATCCATTTAAGCGAGCAACTCTCTGCCAGGCCATCAGCGCTCTGGGAACTTGTTAAGCAGTGCGGAGTTGATAACACCGTTTCACTTCTACAAGGCGCAGAGCAGGAACAGAGAATGTTCGCATCCGTAGGAGATGGAAAGCTTGCTGCGGGTTATTCAGATGGGATCGTCCCTTGGTCGCTTGAGGGAATTAAGCGCGACAAAGAGATTTTTGCGGCACATGGAATCCAGATGATCGGCATTGAAGATACAGCTCCGATGGATTTAGTACGGCTGGGGCTACCTGGCAGAGATGAACAGATCGAGCACATCATCGAGCAGATTGAGGCGATGGGCGAGCTGGGCATAACAACTCTTTGTTACAACTGGATGGCTGTTTCGAGTTGGGCGAGAACTCGTACAGATATCGTTTCGCGCGGAGGGGCCTTAGTAACTGGCTTCAAACTTTCAGATACCGAGGGGATGTCGCGTATAGCCGAACCCGGTCAATACACCGCGGATCAGTTATGGGATGCACTTAAATATTTCCTCGAGGCAGTTGTACCTGTCGCAGAGAAGGCGAATGTGAGATTGGGGATGCATCCGGATGATCCTCCTTTGCATGAGATGCGTGGAATGCCGCGCATCATGAATTCGATTGAAAACTATCGCCACCTTCTGGACCTGTACCCATCGCGCTCTAACGGCATCACCTTGTGTCAAGGAAACTTTGCGTTGATGACCGATGACCTACCAAGCGTTATACGTGAGTTCGGAGCTCGTGATGCCATCGCCTTTGTACACTTCCGCGACATCGTGGGCGACGCCACAGATTTTGAAGAGACCTTCCACGATGCCGGGCAGAACGACTTGCCGGCTTGCATCCGTGCTTATCAAGAGGTCGGGTTCGAGGGACCGATGCGCCCCGACCATGTGCCGACCATGTACGGTGAGAGCAACGAGCGCCCCGCGTACGAAACCCTGGGACGACTCTTCGCCCTGGGCTATATCCGCGGGCTGATCCACTCGATCTACGGCAAACCCAAGATAACCCGGTAGGCGGCGTCGGGATGGCGGGATTTGAACCCGCGGCCCCCAGACCCCCAGCCTGGTGCGCTACCAAACTGCGCTACATCCCGGAAGGCCAAATCTTGGCAGATCCGGGAAAGGTTGTGAAATTTTTTTAAAAATTTTCTGGGGGCTGGGAATAACTTTTTTCGTGCTTCCGTTTACTCAGATGAACTCGCCACATGGGGGTTCACCGATGGCACTGGGTGAGTTGGCTCCACTGCCGTAGTCACTCACTCGGGCAAGTAGGTATCTCGCTAATTAAAAGGAGAAATCTAAATGTCATACACACTAGTTAAGAATGATCGTCGCAACACCTTCCCATCCATTGCGGAGTACTTCCCAAATCTTGAGGCCTGGTCGGTCGGCTTTGATCGCGAGTGGCGCCTCCTGGAGCAGCTCCAAAACAATCTCATGGGTGGAACATCTTCCTACCCTCCATACAACATCAAGCAACGCAGCGAAGATCACTATGAGATCGAGATGGCGGTTGCTGGATTCTCTAAGCCAGAGTTGCGCGTTGAATTGCACAACAACCAGCTGACCATCGAGGGCTCAAAGCAGAGCAATGAAGAGTCCTCTGAAGGTTCCTATGTCTACAAGGGCATTGCTGGTCGTCAATTCCGCCAGACCTTTGCTCTCGCAGATCATGTGAAGGTCACTGGTTCAGAGCTCAAAGATGGGATCTTGACCATCTCGCTCGAGCGTGAACTCCCAGAGGATAAGAAGCCTCGCTTGATCGATATTAAGTAAGTCGCTCGAAACGCCGCCCTCATAAATCAGCATTCGGAGGGCGGCGTTCCGCATTGCCGCACTTGCTCTCGTATACCCCTAGGGGTATAGTCACGTATAGAGGCAAAGCCGCCTCAAACGGTAGGGAGTTCAAAAGTGGCCAGAGTGGTGATTTTGGGGGCAGGAGTTGCGGGGCACACCGCTGCGCTGCACGCAAAGAGGATGCTCGGAAAACAGCACGAAATAGTGGTTATTTCACCAAACTCTAAATACAACTGGATTCCCTCCAACATTTGGGTAGGGGTTGGAAAGATGTCTGCCGAGCAGGTCACTTTCCCACTGGCTCCTGTTTACAAAAAGAAGGGGATCACCTTTCATCAAGCGTTGGCGCAAGCCATCCACCCAGAGGGTGACGCGACCACGAACTCCGGCTTTGTTGCGGTCAAGTACACCGATTCGGTGCGAAATGGCGAGATTGCAAAGATCGAATACGACTTCCTCATCAATGCAACTGGTCCCAAATTGAATTTCGGAGCAACTCCTGGACTTGGTCCTGATGGACACACCGTTTCAGTCTGTACCTTCGGGCACGCTGTCGAAGCGGCGAAGTCGCTCAAGGAGATAATCGCCAAGATGAAGGCAGGAGAACGTCAATCACTTGCGATCGGCGTTGGGCATGGAACCTGCACCTGTGAAGGGGCAGCATTCGAATACACATTTAACGTTGAGCATGAGATTCGCGAAGCAGGAGTACGTGACCTTGCTGATATCACTTACATCACGAACGAGTACGAGCTGGGCGATTTTGGTGTTGGGGGATTGGTATTTTCACAGGCGGGGTTTCAAACAACCAGCAAACTCTGGACGGAGTCACTATTTCGCGAACGTGGCATTAATGCCATCCTCGGTGCGCATGTTGAAAAGATTGAACCAGGTGAAGTCCACTATGAGTTGGTCGATGGAACCAAAGGCGTGCTGAACTTTGACTTCGCGATGTTATTGCCCCCATTTAGGGGAGTTGATCTCAAGGCCTTCGACAAGCTAGGTATCGAGATTTCAGAGAAACTCTTCGCGCCTTCTGGTTTTATGAAGGTCGATGCAGATTACTCGGGAAAACCGTACGAGGAGTGGCTCGCGGCAGATTGGCCCCAGACTTATAGAAATCCGCTCTACCCAAATATTTTCGCCGTAGGAATCGCTTTTGCACCTCCGCATCAAATCTCCAAGCCTAGGAAATCGCCAAATGGCACATTAATAGCTCCATCTCCTCCAAGAACCGGAATGCCTTCGGGAATTATGGGAAAACTTGCTGTCATAAGCATTAATGAGCTAATTAAGAATGGTCCGACCGCTGCAGTAGGAACTGCATCCATGGCTGATATGGGTGCCGCATGCGTGGCCTCAGCTGGCTCGGGTATTCGGGTTGGCTCAGCGGCATCAATGACGATGTATCCAGTCGTACCTGATTACGTTAAATATCCAAATACGGGTCGGAGCATTGATGACACATTTGGAGAGATTGGACTCGCCGGTCATTGGATAAAACTGGTTCTGCATTACATGTTTATTTACAAGGCAAAAGCCCGCTTCGGCTGGTTTTTGATTCCGGAGTAAGGGAGTTCAAAATGGAAAATTCCAGCGAAAGCATCGCTCGCGCGCCACTTCCAACCGACAAGACGTTGCGGCAGCGTAAAAACTTGTTGATTCAGCTTATGAGGTTTATCGCTATAAATTTCAAAATGATCAAGATGATTCGTAAGGGACATCACCCAATGGAGAGGAAGGTTAAATAATTGTCTACAACTAATTCACCAACACATATCTTGCAAAATGAAGAGACTTTGGCGGCGATTATGACGCGGGTGAAGCGCGCTCAAGGTCAACTTGGTGGCATCGTCAAGATGCTAGAAGAGGGTAGAAGCTGCGATGAGATTGTGACTCAAATGTCAGCGGTAAGCAAAGCGGTCCAAACGGCGGCTTTTACACTAATTTCTGCAAGTCTTGAGGAGTGCATTATTGAAGGACGTAGTGATCAGAAGGCAGTCTCTGAAAAACTGCAAAAACTATTTTTGAGCTTGGCCTAACCTTGAAACGTTACATAATTATCGGTGGAGTTGCCGGTGGCATGTCGGCGGCAGCCCGCTTGCGTAGGCTGGATGCAGAGTCAGAGATCATTGTTCTGGAGAAAAGTGGGCATGTCTCTTACGCGAATTGTGGACTTCCTTATTTTGTGGGGGGAGTGATTCAGAACGAAGAATCACTTTTGCTACAAACTCCAGATAGTCTTTTCAAGCGCTTCCGACTCGATGTAAGAGTTGGTGCAGAAGTAATTTCAATAGATCCGAAGGCGAAGACCATTTCATATGCGCACTCTGGTGCCTTACTTGCCCTTGGGTATGACAAACTCATATTGAGTCCAGGCGCTGCCCCGATCCGACCAAATATCCCTGGTATCGAACGGGCACTTTCGCTTCGGAACATTGAAGATGTTGAAGCGATGGATCGTTCGGTTTCTCAGCATCCAAAGAGCGTGGCAATTATTGGCGGTGGGTTTATTGGACTAGAACTCGCAGAAAATCTGCGCCATCGTGGACTTTTTACCTCCCTCATCGAGGCGCAAGATCAGGTTTTAGCCCCGCTAGATCCTGAAATGGCAACCTTTGTGGCTGCAGAACTGCGAAAAAACGAGGTAGATCTCTATCTCGGAGAGGCACTTTCCCGCATTGATGAGAAGACTGTAACTCTTGCAAGTGGGAGGAGCGTGCCAGCCGATATGGTCGTAATGGCGATCGGAGTACGCCCTGAAATTTGTTTGGCCAAGGCAGCCGGACTAGTTATCGGTCAGCGCGGAGGTATAGATGTTGATGAGTTCAATCTCACTAGCGATCCAGATATTTATGCAATAGGTGATGCCGCAGAGAAGAGGGACGCGCTCGATAATTCAGCCACTCTGGTGCCGTTAGCTAATATTGCAAACCGACACGGCAGAACCGTGGCGGATCACATGGCTGGCAAGAAGGTTCGTAAGGTTTCCACACAGGGGACAGCAATCGTCAAAGTCTTTGATTTAACAATCGCGACCTCAGGATGGAACGAGAAGCGGTTGATTGCTGCAGGTAAACAATATGTAGCCATTCATAGCCATCCAGCATCACATGCTGGGTACTACCCTGGGGCTCAAGGGATGTCTCTTAAAATGCTAGTGGATCCATCCACACATGAAATCTTGGGGATCCAGGGCGTTGGACGAGAGGGAGTGGATAAACGGATCGATGTTATTGCCACGGCCATGCGAGGCGGTATCACCGCTCCCGAGCTTGCTGATTTGGAACTAGCGTATGCGCCACCTTTTGGTTCAGCAAAGGATCCAGTCAATATGCTGGGATATATCGCAGAAAACGTTCTTTCAGGGATCACTCCTATCGCACAATGGAACGAAGTCGAGCGACTAGTAGGTGAGGGTTATTCGATCCTCGACGTCCGAAGCGTGGGCGAGGTAGCTCGGGGAACATTGCCGGGCGCTCTGAATATTCCTATTGATGAAATTCGCGAACGTAAAAATGAACTTCCAACAGGAAAGATTCTTGTGACCTGCCAGGTTGGTCAGCGTGGACATGCTGCAACTCGACTACTCCGAGAGATGGGTTACGACGCAATGAATCTCGATGGTGGATACATGACGTGGAGCAATTCTCCATCAAATAAACAACTAACGGAAAAGGTAAATAAATAATGTGTAGCAGAACTACATGCCGTAAGTGCGGCAAAGCATCATGGTCAGGTTGTGGTCAACACGTAGAGCAAGTCATGCGCGGAATACCTAAATCACAACGTTGTCAAGGGCATCAAAATGACCCCAAGGAGCCAGGACTCTTCTCTAGACTATTTGGAAAGAAGTAAAGGGGGATCACATGTGTAGCGCAGTACGATGCGATCGATGTGGCAAAGCCACGTGGGCGGGATGTGGTCAGCACATCGAGGAAGCGCTCGCTCCATTCTCTGAGGAGCAACGTTGCAAATGCAACTCCGATTTATCAGCCTGGCTTCCAGGCAACTAAGAGATGCCGATAACAGAATCTGGAGATCGGTGGCGCGCTGCTTTAGCGCAATGGGCAATCCCTTCATCTATTTTGGATCAAGCCCCTGAGGATCCATGGATTCACCCACCAGCGCTCTTTCAGATTCCTAATCCGATTACTGATTCTCCGTCTCACCAACGTGCCCGTGAAGCAATGCCAGACGGCGGAACTGTTTTGGATATCGGTTGCGGTGGAGGAATATCTGCCTTTGCAATTACACCTCCGGCAACGCACGTAATTGGTGTGGACCATCAACCAGAGATGCTGCAAATGTTCGCTGCGAATGCTCTAGAGAGAGGGGTTACCTCTGAACTCTTTGAGGGATTTTGGCCGGATCTTGAGCATAAAGTTCCGATTGCCGATGTGGCGACCGCGCACCACGTTGTCTACAACGTGTCAAAGATAGAAGATTTCCTCATCGCGATGAATTCACATGCATCTCGTCGAGTAGTTTTGGAGCTCCCACAGCGACATCCGTTGGCGAATGCAAGTGCTCTATGGAAGCACTTTTGGAACTTAGACCGACCAGTTGATCCCACTCCACATGATCTCATGACGGTGATTGAAGACATTGGGTATGCACCCCACCTCGAGATGTGGATTGGTTCGATGCGACAGGAGTCCAATTTGGAGCAGATGGCTCATTATTCGCGCATTCGCCTCTGCCTGCCAGAGTCCAAGGAGAATGAGGTTTTAGAATTTTTGAGGAGCCAACCCCTTACAACCACAAGGGATCTGGCGACTATCTGGTGGGATAAGCAGTGATAATCGATAATTTATCTTCGCAGAATCGAATTGTTGTCGCCCGTATTCTGGTAACTCTGCAATTTCTGGCGCTGACAATTATAGGAGTAGGCGATTTAAAAAGCCTGGGCTCCCACCAGCATAGCTACTTAATTTCCGAGGTTGTCTTGATAATTTTAGGGTTAGCAATTATTGGAAGTGCGGGAATTTCACTTCGCCCTTCCTTACGAATTTCTCCCATTCCTAAGGAAGATTCACCGCTGATTGCATCCGGTATTTATAATCGAGTGCGCCATCCCATGTATTTGGGCGTGATATTGATCGGCTTCGGGATGGCCGGGTATGCAGATTCGGCTCTGTCCTGGAGTTTAGAATTACTTCTAGTTGTTGATTTGAATGTTAAAGCACGATTTGAAGATGCCCTCTTGCGAGAGATTCATCCAGAGTCAATGCACTATCAGATGCATGTCTCGAGATTAATCCCATGTGCTGGGAATAGCTGCAAAAATAATTGCGTGGTTGACTAACTAACTATTAGAAGCGACGAGCGGCAACAAATTTTTCGCCGCCAAACCACGATCCAAAAGATTCAATGCGAACACGCGCACCCGTATGCGGTGCATCAACCATCTTGCCACCGCCGAAATAAATTCCAACGTGTGAGACTGGTTGGCCGAAGAATACGAGATCACCTGGGCGAATTTGATTGAGTGGGACGCTTCGCCCATAAGCAGTTTGCGCGGATGCGGAGTGTGGGACTGAAATTCCAGCTTGTTGCAGAGCACGCATCGTCAAACCTGAACAATCCCAATAGACCAACCCTGCGCCACCAAACATGTAGCGCGAACCCAACTGCCTGAGTGCATATCGAAGGGCGATCGCTTCTGCGCCGGTCGCTGCAATCTTCCCCTTCGCGAGGGCAAGAGAGCGCTTCTGATAGGCATTGTCTTGCGAAGCTTGTAGCGCGGCCAACCTTGCTCGTTCAGCTTTGGTCAGACCAGCGAGCAATTTTTGAGCCTGGGCCAACTTTGCTTGGGCGGCAACTTCTTGAGCCTGGTACTTAGCCTTTGCGGCAGCAACCAAAGCCACTTTCTGATTCAAGGTGAGCGCGGTGCTCTTGAGTGCGATATCTGCAGCAGCAAACTTGCGCATTCTGACTGCGTTTTGCGCCTCGACCACACTGAGCGATTGAGCGCTATTGAGGTACTGCGTGGGGTCAGAGGAGAACATGAGGGTCATTCCCTGACCGAGGAAACCGTTCTTATATTGCTCGGCCGCCAAGATTCCGATGGACTTCTTGAGAGCGGTGAGGCTCGAGGTCTGGACGCTATCTTGGGCTTGAATCGAGTTGAGAGAACGTTGAAGTGCAATCAGATCTACCTGAGATTGCTGCGCTTGCTCTGCGATGGCAGAGGCCTGAATCTGAAGAGAGGTCACCTCCGCTTGGACGGCGGCAATAGATTGGGAGGCATCGGCCTCAGGGGCGGTAGCGATAATCAAGGCCGCGATTGATGTGGAGGCAAGTGTCCAAGCAAGGCGTCGCTTGGCAGAACCCCTAAAAATCATTGCGTTAGGTTACCGCAAGGCGGTTGGGAGCGAGCAAGTGCTACTGGGCTAATATTGCGCTTATTGCGTCAGAATTTACTGAGAATGCGCAACTGATCGGGAGTTTTCGGGTAATGAAATACCTGCAAGCAATACGCATCCAGCAATGGAGCAAGAATCTATTAGTGCTTGTCGCCCCCTTTGCGGCTGGAGATGCATTTCACAAATCAGTTTTCTTGAAAATTCTTTACGCCTTTCTTGCCTTCTCCTTCGCCGCGAGTTTCAACTACATCATTAATGACTTAAAGGATGCTGAGCGAGATCGGACCAATCCGCGTAAATCTCATCGCCCTATCGCCTCTGGTGTCATGAGTTTGCGAAGCGCACTACTCACTACGCTCATCTGTGCCGCTCTCTCCATATTTTTCGCAGCACTGCTTCCAGGGGCCTTTCAAATTACCTTAGCCATCTACGTGGTGCTAACTCTGCTCTACTCCTTTGGTCTCAAACATGAACCCATCGTCGAACTCTTAATCGTCTCTATTGGATTTGCACTGAGGGCTATCGGAGGTGCTACGGCGACACACACCCCAAGTTCTCGTTGGTTCCTCGTTGTAGCAACTTTTGGACCTCTTGTGATTGTGACTGCCAAGAGAATTGCCGAAAGAAAGAATCAACAATCAATCACGGTACGCCCTGTCATTGAGCAATACACCGCAGAGTTCTTACAACTCGTTCTCACTGTCGCCATCGGCATCACACTTACCGCATATAGCCTTTGGGCGTTCTCGCTCTCGAGCAGTAGACCATATGCGGAGATTTCCGTAATCACCGTGACCTTTGGATTGCTTCGCTACATTTTGGCAATTGAAAAAGATAGCGCTGAATCACCTGAAGAGGTCATGTATGGAGACTGGTATTTTCTTGGAGCAGTTGCAGCAACTGCAATCCTTTTAGTTCTCTCGGTTTATGCACATAACTGAGCCAGAGTTGGTCTCGGGCTGGGGCCGGAATTTCTCCTCACTTAGTAAGCGTGCCCGCATCTCTTCGATTGATGAGGCTCAAGAATTTTTAGCCAAGATTGATCCTTCTCGTGGTGCGCTTCCCGTCGGCTTGCATCGAAGTTATGGAGATTCGGCGCTTAACTCTGGTGGAACACTTATTGATCTCTCATCACTCAATGGAATTGTTATCAATCCAGATTCGCAGACTGCGACAGTTGGTGCCGGGGTAACCATTAGAGATCTGGAACGTGCCGCGCTTGTTCGCTCCTTGTTTCCGCCCGTGGTACCTGGAACAGGATTTGTAACAATGGGTGGAGCCGTTGCAGCAGAAATCCACGGCAAGTCGCATCACAAGACGGGATCGTTCTCGCAATGCCTTAACTGGATCAAACTTCTATTGGCCTCAGGACAGGTCGTGCAGCTTTTTTCCAGTGATGAAGAGTTTTGGGCTACTGTCGGAGGACTTGGGCTCACCGGTCTTATATTGGAGGTTGATTTAAATTTACGCCCGATCAATTCAAATTCGGTCGATGTGACTGAGCGGCGCGTTAAAAATTTAGATCAGATGATTGAGGTCCTAAATACTTCCGACATCGATTACGAGCATACGGTTGCATGGATCGACCTTTCGGGAGATTACCGGGGCAGGGGAGTAGTGAGCCTTGGAAATTATGGTTCCACGCCTCTGAAGGTGGGCAACGCAAAATCCTCGGGGCCATCTCTTCCATCAGTGGGTGGCACAAACTTCATATCACCGCTTACTGTTAAAGCTTTCAATGAACTTTGGTTTCGCAAACCTCTCAAAAACGGCTCGGTAGGTCTTTCTAAATATATGCATCCGCTGGATGGGGTTAACAATTGGAATCGCATCTACGGTGATGCCGGCTTTCTGCAATATCAGTTTGTAATCGATGAGGGTAAAGAGGAGATCTTTGAGAGGCTATTTGCCGGGCTCCGATCTCTAAAGGCCGCCTCATTTCTTGGGGTTTTGAAGAAGTTCGGTGCAGCCTCAGGGGCGCCTCTGAGTTTTCCCAAACCGGGTTGGACTTTGACCTTGGACTATCCCACAACTGTTCCCGGGCTTGAAAAATTTCTACACGCCTTTGATGAAGAGTTGGTTGCAGCTGGTGGCCGTATTTATTTGATTAAGGATTCTCGAGTAGATCATTCATTGATTCCAGCAATGTATCCCGAATTAGAAAAGTGGCGGCGCATTAGAAGTAGCATGGATCCAGCTGGGTTATGGCAATCCGATCAAGCCAGGAGGCTTCGCTTATGTTAAATGGATTTAAGAGCCCTGGCCGAGTCGCTTTGATTGGCTCTCGTAGCGATATTGGAGTTTCAATCATTAAGCAATTACCGGAGGACTCATCCCGAGAAGTCATTTTGATCGGACGCTCTGGTGATTACGAATTGAATGTTACGGATAAAGGAGCGCGCGAAAGAGTAGTTGCTCAGCTATTTGATGCGGGTGATGTCGATTTAGTCGTCATCGCTGTTGGCTTACTAGGAAAAGATCCACAATTGAGTACGAGTGAGAACTTACTGGCGGCGATTGATGTGAATTTTCTGAGTAGTGCCCACCTTATGGAACTCATCTCCGAGCGGATGAGGCGACAGGCGCATGGCGCCATCTTGATTGTTAGTTCATTCGCTCAAGTACGTCCCAGGGATGACAATTTCCGATACGGTTCAACTAAAGCTGGAATTGATTTTTATGCACGAGGATTAGCCTCGAGTCTGCAAGGCAGCGGAGTTAGCGTCAAAATTCTGCGCCCCGGGTTTGTAAAGAGCAAAATGACGGAAGGCATGGAAGTCGCGCCACTTGCAATAACGGCCGAGGAATGTGGCAAATACGGAGTCGCAGCACTTTCATCGAAAAAGGTCGTGACCTGGGCCCCCTCAAAATTGAAATATGCCGCTGTGATCTTTAAGGCGTTACCTCCATCGCTATTTAAAAAAATCTCACAGCGCTGACTGGTAAATTCACACCATGAATTGGCTCAAGTCGCGTTTGGCTGTTATCAAAGCCCGCATTCTGAGCATGAGCAAACTTAAGCGAACCCTTATAGGCCTGCCCTCGGTATTTCTGGTGGTCGTTCTCTGGTCGATATCGACTGCGCTTCTCGCCCCTGGTACCGACCCACTCTCAGCGCGGCTGGCGGAATGGGGGCGCAATCACTACCTGGGATTTGTGGTCACCGCACTAGAAAACGCGCAGTACGACATCAACAAGCCAAAGGTTGGCGGATCGTTAGATACCAGCGCTTCTCAAGCCTTGGCTCAGAGTGCGGTTCAGTACGCTAAAAAAGTTCCCACCCTGGTTGATCCTGCGCTTCCAGGAGAGGGAGATCTCAAGACGGTATTGGCTAAAGGAAAAGTTCCGCTCATTCAAGTTGGCTACCTGCGTCCTGATAAACAACACACTTCTTACTTAGCCGGGATCGCCATCATGAACGGTGCCATGTTGCGATTCGAGCAGCACCCGGGATTTTCAGAACCTGGGCAACTTAAGAAACTCGGTTCGACCGATGTTCTGCAAGGCGCGTCGTTGCAAGGCCTGGTAGCAACATTTAATAGCGCTTTTAAAGTGAAAGATTCCCTTGGTGGTTATTATCAAAATGGCGTGATGCTCAAACCTCTTGTCGCCGGCAAAGCATCGCTGGTGATTTATTCCGATGGACATTTGGATATCGGATCATGGGGGAGTGAAGAGACCATGAATCACAATGTCACATCGGTAAGACAGAACTTGAGTCTCTTGATTGATAATGGAGTTGAAGCGCCTGATCTCAATAAGAGTGTGCTGGCAAAGTGGGGATGGACCGTTAAGAACGCGCACTTTGTTTGGCGATCTGGGATCGGTGTAGATGCAAGCGGAAATGTCATTTACGTTGCGGGTAATTCACTATCTGTGCAGAGCTTGGCAGATTTGCTCAAGACTGCTGGTGCGGTTCGGGCTATGGAATTAGATATCAATGCCGAGTGGATTTCTTACATGTGGTACAAAATCTCCCACACCAGTTCGACACTTGTGCCGTTTAAGTTGGTGACTTTCGATCGCCCTGCCAATAGATATTTGAGTCCGAGCAGCCGCGATTTCTTTGCGGTCTATCTAAAGTAGAAGTTACTTACTCTGAATTAAGTACTCGCTCAACCGGGCGGCAGTTGCCATCACTTGAGCCGCATGTGCACGTCCTGGTTGTCTGCCCAAGCGCTCCATCGGACCACTAATGCTTACGGCGGCGATAACTTTGTTGTTTGGACCACGAACCGGTGCACTAACTGATGCAACTCCCGCTTCGCGCTCTCCAACCGACTGAGCCCATCCACGACGGCGAACCGCTGAAAGAGTTGCTGCGGTGAACTTTGCGTTAACTAATCCGCGATGCAATTTATCTGGCTCTTCCCACGCTAAAAGAATTTGGGCAGCTGATCCAGCTTGCATCGTCAAAACAGTTCCGACAGGTACTGAGTCTCGAAGACCTGAAAGTCTTTCTGCGGTGGCGACGCAGATTCTTTGATCACCCTGGCGACGATACAACTGGGAACTTTCACCACAGGCATCGCGTAACGCGGCAAGCGCAGGAGCAGCAACAGAGAGCAAACGATCTTCGCCGGCAGCGGAGGCCAATTCCGCGGCACGCGCTCCAAGAACAAATCGACCCATTAAATCGCGAGTTACCAGGCGATGGAATTCAAGAGCAACAGCAAGTCGGTGAGCCGTGGGACGAGCAATTCCAGTAGCGGCTACGAGTTCAGCGAGGGAGTGAGGACCGGCTTCAAGGACAGCCAAAATGCGTACCGATTTGTCTAATACTCCGACTCCGCTATTCTTAGTGTCCATACTCTGATAATAGCATCTCGAACTTTGAGATGCTAAATCTGGGGGGGAATTTCGCCAAACGAAGGAGCAGGAATGAGCAAAACACTCGCCGAAAAGATCTGGGCCGATCACATTGTCCGTAGCGCGGAGGGCGAGCCTGACCTCGTTTACATTGATCTCCACCTCATTCACGAGGTGACTTCTGCACAAGCCTTCGATGGTCTGCGCTTGGCTGGCCGCACTGTGCGTCGCCCCGACCTCACCATTGCTACTGAAGATCACAACACCCCAACTTTGAATATCGATCAACCAATCGCCGATCCTGTATCGCGGTTGCAAGTTGATACCTTGCGCAAGAATGCCGCGGAGTTTGGAATTCGCATCCACTCTCTTGGTGATTCAGAACAAGGCATCGTGCATGTTGTAGGACCACAACTTGGAATCACTCAGCCAGGAATGACAATTGTCTGCGGCGACTCACATACCGCAACCCACGGTGCATTTGGTGCACTTGCATTTGGAATTGGTACATCAGAAGTTGAACACGTACTTGCAACTCAGACATTGCCACTTGTTCGCCCAAAGACAATGGCGATCAATGTTGATGGAGTCTTGCCTGACGGTGTCACCGCAAAGGATGTAATCCTGGCAATCATTGCCAAGATCGGTACCGGCGGCGGCCAAGGATATGTCATCGAGTATCGCGGCTCTACGATTCGTAACCTTTCCATGGAAGGTCGCATGACAATCTGCAACATGTCGATCGAGGCAGGGGCACGAGCAGGACTTATCGCGCCAGACGAGACAACATTTGAATACGTCAAGAGCAAACCACATGCTCCTCAAGGCGAAGATTGGGATGCTGCGGTTGCATACTGGAAGACTTTGCATACCGATGAAGGCGCAAAGTTTGATACCGAAATCTTCCTCAAGGCGGAGGAGCTAGCTCCATTCGTTACGTGGGGTACAAATCCTGGTCAGGGACTCCCACTCAATGCATCTGTTCCAAACCCAGCGGATATCGCTGATGTTGAAGAGCGTGGAGCGGCAGAGCGCGCCCTTACTTATATGGGTCTTGAAGCAGGTGTTCCACTCAAGTCAATCAAGGTAGACACCATTTTCTTGGGCTCATGCACAAATGGCCGTATTGAAGATCTGCGAGCTGCAGCAGAGATTATTAAAGGCAAGAAGAAGGCAGATTCAGTTCGCATGTTGGTTGTTCCTGGATCAGCACGTGTTCGCTTGCAAGCCGAGCAAGAGGGTCTCGATAAAGTCTTCATCGACTTTGGAGCAGAGTGGCGCAATGCTGGTTGTTCCATGTGCCTTGGAATGAATCCAGATCAACTCGCCGTTGGTGAGCGTTCTGCTTCAACATCTAATAGAAATTTTGAAGGACGTCAGGGTAAGGGTGGACGTACTCACCTCGTGAGCCCGCTCGTTGCAGCAGCAACCGCAATCCGCGGAACACTTTCATCACCGGCAGATCTCTAAGGAGCACATCATGGAGAAATTTATTTCACACACCGGAACCGCAGTTCCATTGCGTCGTTCCAATGTAGATACCGATCAGATCATTCCTGCCGTTTATTTGAAGCGTGTTACCAAGAGTGGTTTTGAAGATGGTCTCTTTGCGGCATGGCGGAATGATCCAGAGTTTGTGCTCAATCAACCGCAATACAAAGATGCAACGATCTTGGTTGCTGGTGCGGATTTTGGAACCGGCTCCTCTCGCGAGCACGCTGTCTGGGCGCTGCAGAACTACGGCTTTAAAGCAGTTATTTCTAGCCGCTTTGCCGATATCTTCCGCGGTAACTCTCTCAAGGGTGGATTGCTTACAGTGATCCTTCCGCAAGATGTTGTAGAGAGGATCTGGAGCGCAATAGAAGCTGATCCAAGTACACCCGTCACCGTTGATCTTGAGGCGAAGAACGTTCGTCTGGGTAGTGATATTTACCCATTTGAGCTCGACGATTACACCCGCTGGCGTTTGATGGAGGGGCTAGACGACATCGGTTTAACGCTGAAAAACATCGATGAGGTGACCGCTTACGAGAGCAAGCGTCCTTCATATAAGCCTAAAACCCTTCCAGCACGCTCATAATTCGCATCTGAGTCAGCGGTGAAGAAACTCTCTACCGCTGATTTAGAGTTTTTTACGCGTAAAAAGTGCGATTTTTCGCATGCGACACACCGTAATTAATAGGGCTGCTTTTCTTATGACACGCGTAGATTTCTTTTATGT